>ENA-UADE01000130-UADE01000130.1-human-gut-metagenome-genome-assembly--contig:-NODE-130-length-20724-cov-9.440853_pt1 | contig 20724 bp, 19 predicted proteins | sample MGYA00244226_ERZ654251 | MGnify/ENA primary metagenome ERZ654251 (study PRJEB26926, sample SAMN06165073) | human gut metagenome | biome: ENVO:00009003; feature: ENVO:2100002; material: ENVO:00002003... | reverse complement strand
GCGTATCGAGAGTGCATTTTATAACCCTAAATCAAAGCCCAAGACTTGAGTGGGAATGATACGACCCCAAAGGTGGCCAAAAACTACAAATACGCCAAAACCTCCGGCTTCGCCGGAGGTTTTGGTTGTACCACGACAAAAGTTGTGGTATGCTGATGAAAAACAGTGGAGGAACACACCTATGCGTCTGATCTCATGGAATGTGAACGGGCTGCGGGCCTGTCTGAATAAAGGTTTCCTGGCCTTCTGCGCCCTTGCGGACGCGGATGTCATCTGTCTGCAGGAGACGAAGATGCGGCCGGAGCAGGCGCAGTTTGAGTTGGAGGGCTATCAGCGATTCTGGAACAGCGCCGACAAGGCCGGATATTCCGGCACGGCTGTTTTCACCCGACGGGAGCCGCTGGCGGTGACATACGACTTTGGCGAGGATATCCACCGGCATGAGGGACGGGTCATCACGGCGGAGTACGAGGATTTCTTTCTGGTGTGCTGCTACACGCCCAATTCCAAGGACCAGCTGGCACGGTTGGACTACCGGATGGCGTGGGAGGACGACCTGCGGGAATACCTCTTGGAACTGGACGCCAAAAAGCCGGTGGTGTACTGCGGGGACCTGAACGTGGCCCATCAGGAGATCGACCTGAAAAATCCCCAGTCCAACCGGATGAACCCAGGCTTCTCCGACGAGGAACGGGACAAAATGACGCAGCTGCTGAGCAGCGGGTTCGTGGACACGTTCCGGGCGCTGTATCCAAAGCGGACCGGGGCGTACTCCTGGTGGAGCTACCGCTTTCACGCACGGGAGAACAACGCGGGATGGCGTATTGACTACTTTATCGTGTCAGCACGGCTGATGCCCCGGGTGAAGAATGCGGATATCTGGCCGGAAATCACCGGCAGCGACCACTGTCCGGTGGTGTTGGAGCTGACGGAGTAGAGCATTATCTGTAGCGAGCAAAAAAGACCGCCTTTCGGCGGTCTTTTTCGTATAACGATATTTTTTAGCCCTCGCTGCTGGTGTCGGCAGGATTTTTAACGGGGATCAGTTCGCCCATGAGGACGTAGCGGGCATTATCAAAATCGTAGTCGCAGGTGCTCAGGGTCAGGATGCTGCCCGTGGGCACACCGGAGCCGGACTTGAAGGTGGACTCGTTGATACACTGCTGGAGATAGCTGTCGCTGAGAGAGGTGGCATACACATCGGCGTCATGATCCACAATACAACCGGCAAACAGGTTGACCTTGTAGGTCTGGTTGGGGGTGTACAGATAGAAGTAGGGATGCGCCTCGTAATAGCTCTGGCTCTTGTAGTTCATCAGGGACGCGAACATCATGCCGGTCTTCATATTGTGGCCGTAGATGAGGTTGTTCTGAGAGGTGAAGTCAGAGTTGCAGCGGATATCCAGGAAGACGGTGCCGTTCTTGTTGTCCTTGCCGTCGATATCGCGGTACAGATAGTACTCGCCGCCCTCGTCCGCGGACTGCACGATGGGCAGCTGCAGCGTCGTATTGGCGCTATACACATAGCCCACCACGTCGGGGTACTTGGCCTGCATGGCGGTGAAGTCCACCTTGATGCTCTCTTCATCCTTCTTGACAGGCTTCTGCGTCTCCTGGCTGTCGCCGTCGGTGCCATCGCCATCGGTATCGGTATCGCCGGCGGTATCGTCCGGACTGATGAAGTCCTGATTGATATTGTCGTTGATCCTCTCGGTGTCCTTCTGTTCCTTCAGATACGAAATGATCTTGACGGACGAGAACACCAGCACGCCCACCAGGATCACCAAAACGGCGTAATACAGGGCTTTTCCGTTCTTTCTGCCGCCGCGGCTCCTTCTGCTGCGGTGACTGCCGGTACGCTCGACCGGCTGCTCCTGCTGCACACGGGATCTTCTCTTGGGTGCATCGTTCATGGGTACACGCCTCCTTATCGTTGGGTATTGTAACAGGTTTTTTCGTTCAGTGCAAGGGATATAGACAAGATGTAATGAAATTGTAACAGTTTCTCTTTACTTCTGAGAAACCAGGGATTACAATAGAAATGTTGGCTGCCGTATAGACGGCGGAGCCGCCGGCTCCGTTCCATCAAAAAGATAAAGGAGAACCACAATGATCTATTTCAACAGTGATTATCTGGAGGGCGCGCACCCCTCTATCATGGTCAGGCTGGCCGAGACGAACATGGTACAGACCGTGGGCTACGGCGAGGACGAATACTGTGAGGCGGCGCGTGAGAAGATCAAGACCGCCTGCCAGGCCCCGGAGGCCGACGTGCATTTTCTGGTAGGCGGCACCCAGACCAACACCACCGTCATCGCCGCCATCCTGCGGCCCTGGCAGGGCGTGATTTCCGCCGTCAGCGGTCACATCAACTGCCATGAGGCCGGTGCCATCGAGTCCACGGGCCATAAGGTCATCACCCTGCCCACCACCAACGGCAAGATCACTGCGCAGCAGGTGCAGGACTATGTGGAGTGGCACAGAAACGATGAGTCCACGGAGCACATCGTCCAGCCCGGTATGGTGTACATCTCCCACCCCACTGAGGGCGGCACGCTGTATACCAAGGCGGAGCTGACGGCGCTGTATGACACCTGCCGCCGGTACGGCCTGCCGCTGTTCATTGACGGCGCACGGCTGGGCTATGGCCTGATGGCCGAGGAGAGCGACATGACGCTGCCAGAGATCGCGCGGCTGTGCGATGTGTTCTACATCGGCGGCACCAAGGTGGGCGCCCTGTTCGGCGAAGCCGTTGTCATCATGAACGAAAATCTGAAAAAGGATTTCCGCTTTATTATGAAGCAGCGGGGCGGCCGCATGGCCAAGGGCCGGCTGCTGGGCGTTCAGTTCGACACGCTGTTCACCGACGACCTGTATTTCAAGATCTCCCGCCACGCCATCGAGATGGCTCATCAGATCCGGGACATTTTCGTCTCCGCGGGCTATCCCCTGCTGTTCGACTCCCCCACCAACCAGCAGTATCCCATCATGTCGGATGACGAGCTGGCCATTCTCGGCAAGAACTTCGGCTATGAGTACTGGGAGCGTGTGGACGAGACGCACTCCGGCGTGCGCTTCTGCGCCAGCTGGGCCACAAAGCAGGAGCACGTGGACACCCTGCGGGCGGCTGTGAACGCGCTGAAGAAGTAAGCGTTCCTCTGCTGTGAGATAAGCATAGCGCAGGTAGCTGAAATGCACCTTAAAGTTACTTAAAAAAATTCCCCGACGATGTCGGGGAATTTTTTTAGCGAAGCAAAGGCACCCTCGCAGGGTGCCTTTGTCGATAGCGTACTTACGCCTTGGGGCCGGCAGCCACGACCTCGTCGCTCATGTGGGTGTACTTCTTGAAGTTCTCCACAAAGCTGGCGGCCAGCTTCTTGCAGCTCGCCTGATAGGCCGCCTTGTCCTCCCAGGTGTTCTCGGGGATCAGCAGCTCACTGGGCACGCCCTCGATACTGGTAGGCACCTGCACGCCGAAGGTAGGATCGGTGACGAACACACTCTTCTCGATCTCACCGGTGAGGGCGGCGGTGACCATAGCGCGGGTGTAGCTGAGCTTCATGCGCTTGCCGGTACCGTTCCAGCCGGTGTTGACCAGATAAACCTTCGCGCCGGCCTTCTCCACCTTGTCGGCCAGCATGGCGGCATAGACAGAGGGATCCAGGGGCAGGAAGGGCTCGCCGAAGCAGGTGGAGAAGGTAGGCACAGGCTCGGTGACGCCGATCTCCGTGCCGGCTACCTTGGAGGTGAAGCCGGAGACGAAGTAGTACATGGCCTGGTTCTTATCCAGCTTGCTGATGGGGGGCAACACACCGTAGGCATCGGCGGTCAGGAAGATGACCGTCTTGGGAACGCTGGGGCTCATGCCGGACAGCTCGGCGTTGGGAATATACTCCACGGGATAGCCCACGCGGGAGTTGACGGCCAGGGAGTCGTCGTCGAAGTCGAACTCACGGGTGTCGGGATCCATGACCACGTTCTCTACCAGTGCGCCGAACTTGATGGCATTGTAGATCTCCGGCTCACCCTCGGGGCTCAGGTTGATGCACTTGGCGTAGCAGCCGCCCTCGAAGTTGAAGACGGAGTCGTCCGCCCAACCGTGCTCGTCATCGCCGATGAGCATACGGTTGGGATCGGCGGACAGCGTGGTCTTGCCGGTGCCGGACAGGCCGAAGAACACGGCGCTGTCGCCGTTCTTGCCGATGTTGGCGGAGCAGTGCATGGGGAACACGCCCTGCTTGGGCAGCACATAGTTCATCACGGAGAAGACGGACTTCTTGATCTCGCCGGCGTACTGGGTGCCGCAGATCACCACCTCGTGGGCCTCGTAGTCCACCAGAATGGCGGCCTCGCTGCGGGTGCCGTCGATCTCGGGGATGCACTTGAAGCCGGGGGCGGCGATGATGGTATAGTCCTCCTTAAAACCCTTCAGCTGCTCGGCCGTGGGGCGGCGCAGGAGCTGGTGGATAAAGAGATTCTGGCTGGCCAGCTCGTTGACGATGCGGAAGGCCTTGGTGTACTTGGGATCGGCGCCGGCAAAGCCGTCAAAGATAAAGATCTCCTTGCCCTGCAGATAGGCGATGACCTTGGCGCGGATGGCATCGAACTTGGCCTTCTCGATAGGACGGTTCACCTTGCCCCAGGCGATGTCGTCATGGACGGCAGGGGTGTCCACGATAAACTTGTCATTGGCGCTGCGGCCGGTGTATTTCCCGGTCTTGACCACCAGGGCGCCGGTGTTGGACAGCGTACCCTCGCCGCGGCAAAGCGCGTGCTCGGTCAGCTGTGCGGGGGTCAGATTACGATAGACCGCCTTGGCGTTGATGATACCCAGCTTTTCCAGTCCGTAAGTTTCCATTTGCAAAACCTCCTGTTTGAAATGTCACCGCGTCCGCCGCCGGCGGCGCGCTGCTTGCTTGTTCATCTTGGATTATACCATACGTTTAGGACAATTAACAGTCCTTTTTTACATTTCCCCTAAAAATTTTTCTGCATTGCTGAAAGTTTTTTACCATTCCGTCCGGCGGGAGATCTGTGACAAAACCGTTCCGCCGCCGGATCCCGATCGCATACTTTTCTCTTTACGCAAGGATAACACCGTATTATGATAATGTCAATTTGCGAAAACCACGATTTTCTAAGAGGAGCGCCGCACTATGGCACACAAGATACCCATATGTGAAATACCTCTCGCCCCTGCTGCTGTTCGGCCTGAACGGCGTGGTGATACTCAACGGCGTTAGCGGCGGTACACGGAGCGCCGTGTTTTTCTCCGTGCTGCTGCTGGGCGAAACGCTGACGCCGCCCGCTGGCTGGACGCGGCTATGATGCTGAGCAGTGCCATGCTGGCGGAATTCGTACATCCGCGAAAGTAACGGAAACGATCTCCCCGCCTCCCCCGCGCAAAGTACAAAACCTCCGGCTGAGCCGGAGGTTTTGCTTTATTTGGCGCATATCTCGCTGATGGCTGCCAGGAGCTCCATTTTGCCGGTGCCCTTCTCGGCGGAAAAGGGGATCAGCAGTGCCTCCTCCGGTAGGGTCAGTGTCTGGCGGATCAGGGTCAGATTTGGCTCGATCTCGCTCTTTTTCAGCTTGTCCAGCTTGTTGGCTACAACGATGACCGGGCAGCCGGTGCCCTTGAACCAGTCGCACATGGTCACGTCATCGGCGGTGGGCTTGTGCCGCGCATCCACGATCAGCACGCCCAGGGTAATGAGCCCCTCCTCGGCGAAGTAACGCTCCATCAGGCGGCCCCAGCGGTCGCGCTCCTCCTTGGCGACCTTGGCATAGCCGTAGCCGGGCAGGTCGGTGAAGTACAGCCTGCCGTCGATGTCAAAATAGTTGATCTGGCTGGTCTTGCCGGGGGTAGCGCCCACCCGGGCGAAATTCTTGCGGCCCAGCAGCCGGTTAATGACGGAGGACTTGCCCACGTTGCTGCGCCCCGCGAAGGTGACCTGGGGCTTTCCGTCGCGGATAAATGTCTCCGCCCTTACGGCCGAGAGCACGAACTCCGCCTTATTAAAGTTGATCGCCATGACGCACCTCCTGCATAGCCGGACTACCCATCACCGCCAGATGCTCCACCGCCGCCTCTTTTTTCGGCAGGGTCAGTGCATGGGCAAACACGGCGTCCACCGTCTCGGCAGTGATAAAGCGCAGCGCCTCCCGTACGGCGGGATCGATGTCCGCCAGATCCTTCTCGTTTTCCCGGGGAATGATGACGGTCCGGATGCCGCTGCGCTTGGCGGCCATGGTCTTCTCCCGCAGGCCGCCGATGGGCAGCACGCGGCCCCGCAGCGTCACCTCGCCGGTCATAGCCACGTCATGGCGCACGGCGCGGCCCGTCAGGGCCGACAGCATAGCCGTGGCGATAGCGATGCCGGCGGAGGGGCCATCCTTGGGCACCGCACCCTCCGGAAAGTGAACATGAATGTCCTTGGTCTTATAGAAATCCGGGACAATGCCCAGCTCGGCGGCACGGCTCCTCAGGCAGGTATAGGCCGCCTTCACGGACTCCTGCATCACCTGGCCCAGATTGCCGGTGAGCTCCAGCTTGCCGGTGCCGTCCATCACACCGGCCTCCACCTCCAGCAGCTCGCCGCCAACCTCGGTCCACGCCAGACCGTTGACAACACCGATCTGGTCGATCTTGCTGCGGGCATCCTCGGCATAGGGCGGCGTATCCAGGAATTCACGCAGGCTCTTATCTGTAACGTCTATGCGCTTTACACCCGTTTCCACCAAACGCATGGCGGCGCGGCGGCACAGCTTGCCCAGCTGGCGCTCCAGCGTGCGGACGCCGGACTCCTTGGTATAGTCGGTGATGATGGCCCGCAGGGCTTCATCGTCCAGGCGCAGCTGGCCGCGGCGGATGCCGTTCTCCTTCAGCTGCTTGGGCAGCAGATGCTCCCGGGCGATGTGCAGCTTTTCCTCGTCGGTGTAGCTGCCCAACTCGATGACCTCCATGCGGTCAAGCAGCGGACGGGGTATGGTGGACGTGGTGTTGGCAGTAGTAATGAACATCACGCGGCTCAGGTCCACAGGCAGCTCGATGAAGTGGTCGCGGAAAGCCCCGTTCTGCTCACTATCCAGCACCTCCAGCAGGGCCGAGGCCGGGTCGCCCCGCATATCGCTGGCCAGCTTGTCGATCTCATCCAGCACCAGCAGAGGGTTCATGGTACCGGCGCGGGTCAGGGCCTCGATAATGCGGCCGGGCATAGCGCCGATATACGTCTTGCGGTGGCCGCGGATATCCGCCTCGTCCCGCACGCCGCCCAGACTCAGCCGGGCGCACTTGCGGTTCATGGCCTTGGCCACGGACAAAGCCACGGAGGTCTTGCCCACACCGGGAGGCCCCACCAGGCAGAGTATCCTGCCCTTGGCGTCCGGGTTCAGCTGCCGCACGGCGATAAACTCCAAAATGCGCTGCTTGACCTTATCCAGGCCGTAGTGGTCCTTATCCAGTATCTTTCGGGCCTGCGCCACATCCGCCCTCTCCCGGGTGAATTTGTGCCAGGGCAGCTCCAGGCACACATCCAGATAGTTGCGTATCACCGAGGCCTCGGCGCTGCCGAAGGGCTGCTTGCCCAGGCGCTCCACCTCTTTTGTCAGCTTGGTATGTATCTCCTCCGGCAGGTCCGCCGCCTGTATCCTGGCGGCGTACTCCTCCAGTTCCTCGTCGCCGTCATCCCCCAACTCGTGCTGCAATACCTTCACCTGCTCCCGCAGGATCATGTCCTTCTGCACCTGAGCCACACGGCGGCGCACCTTCTGCTCCATTTCGCTCTCCAGCGAGATGACGTCCACCTCATGGGTCAGGATATCGTTGACGATACGCAGACGCTTATCCGGGTGCAGCTCCTCCAGCACCCGCTGGCGGTCCTGGTGCCGCAGGGTGATATTCTGGGCGATCAGGTCGGCCAGACGGCCGGTATCGCCGCAATCCAGCACCGCGGCGGCGAAGTCTTCACCGATGCCGTTGGCCAGCTCGCGGTATTCACCGAAGAGCACATAGGTTCGGCGTATCAGTGCCTCGCTGCGGGCCGTATGGCGAGCCGCCATCTCGGGCAGCAACTCGGCCTGGGCCTGTAAAAACGGCTTTTTCTGCCACAGGCGGTGCAGCCGCGCCCGGCTCTCACCCTCCGCGATGACACGCACCGTAGTATCCGAGGTCTTGATGATCTGCAAAATATGACACACCGTGCCGATGGTGTACAGATCCTCCTCTCCCGGCTCCGCCGTGGACAGGTCCTTCTGCGTCACCGCCAGCAGCCGGCGGTCATTCTCCATGGCGTTGTCCAGAGCGAAGATGGAGATATCGCGCTCCGCGTCAAAGGACACCGTCTGCCCGGGGAAAGCCGTCAGGCCGCGCAGTGCCAGCACCGGAATGTTCCGGGTGATCGTTTCCATAGTTGCCTCCTTTCTCCCGCCGGACGGCGGACGTTGGGAAAAGGGTAGTATCCGAACTGCCGGAAAAGCCTTGGCTTTTCCGGCAGTCTGAGTCTCTGTTAAGACGCCGGGGCGGTGGAGGTCTTCTCCGCCGTGCCGGTCTTGAATTTAGCGCGCTGCGCCACCTTTTCCGGGTCGTGCAGCACCGTGGGCTCAGCATTCCCGTCCACACACGCCTTTGTAATGGTCACATCGGTAATAGTGGGATCGGAGGGCACATCGTACATGACCTTGGTCAGCAGTCCCTCCATCACCGCCCGCAGACCGCGCGCGCCGATGTTCCGTGCCAGCGCGGTGTCCGCCACCGCCTCCAGCGCGTCCTGATCGAAATGCAGCTCCACACCATCGTAGCTGAGCAGCTTCTGGTACTGCTTCACCAGCGCGTTCTTCGGCTCGGTGAGGATACGCACCAGATCCTCCCGGGTCAGCCCCTGCAGGGCGGTGATGACCGGCATACGACCCACCAGCTCGGGGATGATACCGAACTTCAGCAGATCGTGGGGCTGCACCTGCTGGAACAGCTCGCCGGTATGGCGCTCTTTTTTGCTCTGCACCGCATTCTCAAAGCCCATGCTGCGCTTGCCCACGCGGTCCTCGATGATCTTTTCCAGACCGTCGAAGGCGCCGCCGCAGATAAACAGGATGTTGCTGGTATCCAGCTGGATAAACTCCTGATGGGGGTGCTTGCGCCCGCCCTGGGGCGGCACATTGGCAACAGTGCCCTCCAATATCTTCAGCAGCGCCTGCTGCACGCCCTCGCCGGACACATCGCGGGTGATGGACGTATTCTCGCTCTTCCGAGCGATCTTGTCGATCTCATCCACGTAGATGATGCCCCGCTCGGCCAGCTCTACGTCGAAATCCGCCGCCTGCAAAAGGCGCAGCAGTATATTCTCTACGTCGTCACCCACATAGCCGGCCTCGGTCAGTGTGGTGGCATCGGCAATGGCAAAGGGGACCTTCAGCACCCGCGCCAGCGTCTGGGCAAACAGCGTCTTGCCGGAGCCGGTAGGACCGATCATCAGGATATTGCTTTTCTGCAGCTCCACATCCTCGTCGCCGCCGAAATAAATGCGCTTGTAGTGGTTGTACACCGACACGGACAGCGCCACCTTGGCTGCCTCCTGCCCGATAACATACTGGTCCAGCACGTCGTGTATCTCCTTGGGCGTAGGCAGCTCGTCCATGCTGTCTATACCGTCGGCGCCCGCGGTGTAGCCGTCGTTCAGGATATCCATACACAGCTGGACGCACTCGTCGCAAATTCGGACACCGGGACCCTGAATCATGCGATGGACCTGACTCTCCGGCTTGCCGCAGAACGAGCAGCGCAGGGCCTTCTTATCTTCTGCCATTCGTTTTTACCTCTTATATATGACCTTATCCACCAGACCGTATTCCCGGGCCTCCTCCGCGATCATCCAGTTGTCGCGCTCGGAATCCGTCTTGATCTGCTCCGGCGTCTTGCCGGTATTCTCCGCCATGATCTTGTTCAGGCGCTGCTTGATCTTCAGGAAATGCTCCACATCGATCTCCATATCCGTGACCTTGCCCTGGGTACCGGCGGAGGGCTGGTGGATCATGATCTCCGCGTTGGGCAGCGCGATGCGCTTTCCCTTGGCACCGCTGGACAGCAGGAACGCACCCATGCTGGCGGCCATGCCGATGCAGATGGTGGACACGTCGCACTTGATGTACTGCATGGTGTCATAAATGGCCATACCGGCGGTCACGCTGCCGCCGGGGCTGTTGATATACATCTGAATATCCTTGTCGGGGTCCTGCGCCTCGAGATAGAGAAGCTGTGCCACGACGAGGCTGGCGGTGGTATCATTCACCTCTTCGCCCAGGAATACGATACGGTCGTTGAGCAAACGGGAGAAAATGTCATAGGAACGCTCACCGCGGTTGGTCTGCTCCACAACGTAAGGGACTAAGCTCATAAAAAATACCTCCTGTATGATAGATGCCTGATTATACCCACCCGACTGTGTTTTTCATAAGAGCCCGCGGCGGCGGGGGAAATGTTTTCACCCCGCCGCGCCGGCTTTTCTCTCTTGTATACAGCGAATTACTCCGCGTCCTTCTTGGCGGTCTTCTTAGCCGCAGGCTTCTTGGCGGGGGCCTTCTCGGCCTTCTCCTCACCCTCGGCCTTCTTCGTCGTCTTCTTGGCGGCAGGCTTCTTGGCGGGCTTCTCCACGATCTCGCCCTCGGCCTCCAGTTCGGCCTTCTCCTCAGCGGGGGCCACAGCCTTGGCGCTGTCCGCCACGACCTTGATGACCTTCTCACGGATGACCTGCTCCTTCACTTCCTCGGGGCGCAGATACTTCTTCACGGTATCCAGATCCATACCGTATTTGTCGGCCACGTTCTTCATCTCAGCCTCCACCTCGTCGTCGGCGGCATCCAACTTCTCGGCATCGATGATCGCCTTGACGGCCAGATCCATCTTCACCTGCTGCTCAGCAGGGCCGTAGGCCTGCTTGATAAAGTCGGCCTCGGTGGTATTGGTCATCTTCAGATACTGGTCGAAGGGGATGCCCTGAGAGGCCAGCTGCTGCTTGAAGCCCTCGGTCATCTGGGCGGCCTGCAGCTCCACCATCTCGGTGGGGATCTCGGCCTCGACGTTCTCGGCCACCTTGGCCATCAGCACATCCTCAAAGGCGCGCTGGGCAGCCTCGGTGCGCTCGGCGGTCATCTTCTTTTTAATATCGGCCTTCAGGTCCTTCAGTGTGTCGAACTCGGACACATCCTTGGCGAACTCGTCGTCAATGGCGGGGACCTCCTTGACCTTGACCTCATTTACCTTCACATGAAAGACCACGGGCTTGCCAGCCAGCTCAGGGGTGTAGTTCTCGGGGAAGGTGATGTCGATATCCTTCTCCTCGCCGGCCTTCATGCCGATCAGCTGGTCCTCGAAACCGGGGACAAAGCTACCGGAGCCGATCTCAAGATCAAAGTTCTCGCCCTTGCCGCCATCGAACGCCTTGCCGTTGTCAAAGCCCTCAAAATCGATATCCGCGGTGTCGCCCTTCTTCACGGCGCGGTCCACGGAGACCAGACGGCTGTTGCGGTCCGCCATCTCTTTCAGCCGAGCGTTCACATCGGCAGCAGCCACCTTGACCTCCGCCTTAGGCGCCTCCAGGCCCTTGTACTGGCCCAGCTTCACCTCAGGGTATATGGCCACGGTGCACTTGAACACCACACCGTCCTTGGTGCAGCTCTCCAGCTCCACCTCGGGATAGCCGACGACGTTCAGTTCCTGCTCCTTCACGGCGGCCTCATAGGCGCCGGGGAGAATGATATTCACGGCTTCCTCATAAAAGACCTCGGCGCCGTACATCTTCTCGATGATCTTACGGGGGGCCTTACCCACGCGGAAGCCGGGTACGTTGATCTTACCGCGCATCTTCAGATACGCTTTGTTGACGGCGGCCTCGAATTCCTCGGCGCTCGTCTCGATGGTCAGTGCGACCCTGCTCTTTTCCAGTTTCTCGCAGCTTTTCACAGTCATTTGTTATTTCCTCCGTTCCGCATGGACAGGTTGTCGTGCCGATGTCCATACAATATAGTATCATAGCAGAAAGCTACGAAAATTTCCACTATTTTTTTTAGTTTTTTCCCTGTTTTTTCAGATTTCTGTATGCCGCAGCAATTAGTGATCAATCGCAAATCTTGACAGGGGTAAAATCCAGGTAGTCAGCGGCCACCAGATGGAATTCCGTGTTGTAATGGCGGCCCTCCAGCGCACGCTTCTGGGCGGCGCCGTGGAGGTGGCCGAAATAGCACTCCTTAACGCCGTAGCGCTGTAGCAGGCGCAGTATCTCCGGACATTCATAGCCCTGATACAAAGGCGGGTAATGCAGAAAACATATCTTTTCACAACTTTCTCCCGCCATTTTCAATGATATTTTCAGTCTTCCTACCTCTCGCGCTAACATTTTTTCGTTGTGTGTGCCCTGGTTGTCCAGCTCGTAAAACCAGCCGCGGGTACCACATAACGATATATCGTTATAATAGAGACAATTGTTGTGCAGTATCTCCAGGGAATACAGGCCGTACTCGTCAAAAAAGCGCTGCATTTTGGCGGCGGTGTTCCACCAGTAATCGTGGTTGCCCTTCATTAAAATCTTCCGGCCCGGGAGGTTGTGAATAAACGTTAAATCGTTCAGTGACTCCTCCAGGCTCATACCCCAACTGAGATCGCCGCAGAGCACGGTGGTGTCATTTTCCGTCACCGCCGAGAAACCTCGTTGTATCTTCTCCACATAATTCTGCCAGCGGTCGCCGAAGATATCCATAGGCTTGTCGCTGCCCAGGGACAGGTGTAGATCGCCGATGGTATAGAGTGCCACAGGTCCCCTCCTCTCTTTATTTTCAGTATATGTAATGCGACATCACTTCACAATATCCTTCGCCAGTTGTTCCAGAAAATATCCTCCAGCAGCGACTGGGGATACCCCCTCTCCTCCAACGCCTGATAGAGCTTAGCCACGTCCTGCACGCCGGTCATACCAGCAGCCAGGGCCTCGCAGCCATCCAGGTCGCCACCGATGGCAACTGTCGACTCGCCGCTAAGTGAGAGAAAATGCTCGATGTGGGCGATGAGATCGTCCATGTGGCCGCCGCCTACGAAATCGAGGTAGAGATTGATGCCGACCACGCCGCCGGTATCGCGGACGGCGCGGAACATATCATCGGTAAGATTTCGTCTGTGCGGGCACAGGCCGGGGGCGCGGGCGTTGGAATGAGAGGCCACGACGGGGCCTTTCGCCGCCTGTATCACGTCCCAGAAACCGGCATCAGATATGTGAGAAACATCTGCAAATATTCCGTATTCATACATTTTTGCAACGAATTCACGACCATAAACAGACAATCCGCGGTCAGGCTCATCGGCGCAGGAGCCTGAGAGGACATTGGCGTTGTTCCAGACCGGATTGATCAGTCGGACGCCCCAGGAGGCCACGGTTTCCAGGTGATCCAGGGCACAGTCCAGCAGGTCGGCCCCCTCGACGCTCAAGAGCGCGGCGGTTCGGTGTTGGGCAGCTGCAGCGTCCACCTCCGCGCCGGTTTTGCAGCGTGAGACCAGGTCGGAATTTTCCTGTATCTGGGAAAGGAACCAATCGTGCATTTCACGAAGTTTCGTCCATGCGGTATTTGGGGGCAGCGCACGTACATCGTCGTACAGGGCAAAAAACTGAGCGCGTTTCCGGTAGTGTTGACCACGGAGCAGGTCCATGTGGCCCCTGTTTTCCCGCAGGGCGGCGCAGGCGGAAAAGTAGGCGCGGCACTCGTCCTCCGTAGCGCCGTAGTCCGGCACCGCCTCTCTTTTCATGCAGCGCCATATCGTATCACAATGTCCGTCAAAATACGGTATATTCTGTATTTCCGTCACAAAATCGTTCCTTTCTCACAGTCGCTGAAAGGACTGCGCTCCCCCGTTTTCCTGGTTTCTTTTCCCAATATCTGTCACTGAAAGGCGTCCTCTACATACACGATACGGACGCTTTTTTCATCCCCGGGCGCGGCGGCGTAGACCTCGGCCACATCAAAGCGGGCGGGGCAGTCAAGGCCATTGTCGCAGAGGTAAAAGAGCGCGGTTTTTCGGATACGGGCCTGTTTGCCGGCGGTGACGTATTCCCGGGGCAGGCCCATCTGCGTATTGGTGCGAGTCTTGACCTCCACGAAGCAGAGGACGCTCTTATCCCAGGCGATCAGGTCGATCTCGCCGAAGCGGCAGCGGTAGCTGTGTGCCGCCAGCTTATACCCTTTTTCCCGGAGATAGTCGGCCACCAGAGCCTCGCCCCAAACACCTTCTGAACGGCTCATCGTTAACCTCCCCTTTTCGACGCGGTCTGCACAGGAAAAAATCCCGCTATTTTCTGTGCAGATACCTGTATTTTGTTTAAACGTTTCTGATACCTTGTCTCTACTTATTTTATACCTGATCTGTATCTGCTCGGTATCCGGGCTGTACCTTATGTGAATATTCTGTAGATGCTCTGTGCCATGCCGTGAAAAACGCTTTATGTCCGTCCACCGGCGGACCATTTTTTCAGGAAGGACATACGATGTTCCGCGCATGGGCCGAACTTATCCAGCATTTCGTAATGCAGCTTTGTACCGTAGCCCTTGTGCCTTGCAAACTGATACTCCGGGTACTGCTTATCCAGCACGTCGATGACATAGCGGTCACGGCTGACCTTGGCCAGGATGGAGGCGGCGGCGATGGAGGCGGCGTGCGCGTCACCGCCCACGATACAGCGGTGGGGCGTGGTGACGGCAGCGAACTTACCGTGGTCACGGTTGCCGTCGATGAGGGCGAAGTCCGGCCGTGGCGCCAGACCATCGATGGCCAGCTGCATGGCCTTCATGCGGGCGGAGAGGATATCCGTCTCGTCGATCTCCCCAGCGGAGACGGAGGCCACGGACCAGGTCAGGGCCTGCTGCTGTATCCGCAGGAAAAGGGCCTCCCGCTTCTTTTCCGTCAGCTTTTTGGAGTCGTTCAGGCCGGGAAGCTCGAACTTCTCCGGGAGAATAACGGCGGCGGCGTAAACAGGTCCCATCAGCGGACCGGCACCGGCCTCATCCACCCCACAGACAAGGGCATAGCCAGCGTCATGGGCCTGCTGTTCGTAGCTCAGATCTTCCATATCAGCAATACTCCACTATTATCTTCCTGCACACGCGGCAGACGGAGGCGGAGAGCTCCGTTTCGCTGAAGGCAAACCCCGTCGAATAGTGCCAGCCGTCCAGCACGATGCCGTTCTGACCGGTGATGTATTTCTTCGTCAGGATCAGGGCATCGGCATCGCCGTCCGGCGGCAGAAAGTACAGACCGCGGCTGCCGCAGGCCAGGAGCTTACCCTGCTCCATCTCTTTTCCGCAAACGGGACAATTCATGGCGTTACCTCCTCCGTGGGTGCAGTCTCCAATGTGAAGCGGCCCAGCTTGCCGGCGCGGAACTCGTCCAGCAGGATGCGGGCCATGCGCTCGGTGTCCACCTGGGCGCCGCGCATGAGAAACCCGCGCTTGCGCCCGGCCTTCTCCAGCAGCTCGTAGCCGGTGTCGCCGGGCTCCACCTCTATTTTATAGCGTTCGGTGAGGGTATCGGCGTAGTGGGCGGCCAAATAGTCCATGAGATAGCAGGCCAGCTCCTCGATATCCAGCACATCGTCCTTCACCGCTCCTGTAAAGGCTAAACGCTTGCCAACCTCCGGGTCGTCGAACTTCGGCCAGAGGATGCCGGGGGTGTCCAGCAGCTCCAGCGTGGGGTCCACGGGCACCCACTGCTTGGAACGGGTGACACCGGGACGGTCCTCGGCCCGGGCGGTCTTGCGGTGGGCCACCTTATTGATAAAGGTGGACTTGCCCACATTGGGGACACCCAAGACCATGACGCGGACCACCTTGCCCACCTGGCCTCTGGCCGCGGCGGCGGCCAGCTTATCCCGCAGCAGCTCGCGGACGGCGGCGGAAAATTTCTCGGTACCCACGCCGTTTTTGGCGTTGGCCTCCAGCACGGCGCAGCCCTGGGCGCGGAAATACTGGGTCCAGCGGCGGGTCTCGGCCGGGTCGGCCTGGTCGGCACGGTTGAGGACGATGAGCCGGGGCTTGCCGGCGGTCAGCTCGTCCACGTCCGGGTTGCGGGAGGACATCGGGATGCGGGCGTCCACGATCTCGCAGACGGCATCCATATTCTTGATCTCGGCGGAGATCATGCGCTTGGTCTTGGTCATGTGACCGGGGAACCAGCTCAGATTGTCGATTTGCATAGAGGCACCTCTCTTCTCGAGGGTAGTATAGCATACGCAGGAGAAAAAGAAAAGCACCCACTTTTGGTGGATGCTCTCTTTTGGATCGATGCTTACAGCTTCTCGCGGACCTTGGCTGCCTTGCCGACGCGGTCGCGCAGGTAGTACAGCTTGGCGCGGCGGACATAGCCGTGGCGCACGGTCTCGATCTTCTCGATAGAGGGAGAGTGGACAGGGAAAACCTTTTCCACGCCGACGCCGTAGGACAGGCGGCGGACGGTGATGGTCTCTTCGATGCCGCCGTGCTTCTTGGCGATGACGGTGCCCTCGAAGACCTGAACACGCTCACGGGCGCCTTCCTTGACCTTCACGTGGACGCGAACGGTGTCGCCCACCAGGATCTGGGGGACTTCCTTCAGCTGCTTCTCGTTCAGTGCTTTGATGAGATCCATGGATATTTCCTCCTAAATTATAGGTGTTCATGCCGCCATTTGACGATATCCGCGCACATTCGGGATATCGGCGACAGAGGACCGCCCTTTTCACGCCATGATAGAATAGCATAGATGGCAGAGAAATGCAAGGGTTTTTTACTATATCAGCGAAAAATGTTGCCGGAGGCGTCCAGCAGCTCGCGGCGGCGGATGCGGGTGAAGTCCGGGGTCAGCGCCGGCAGGTGGGCCGCGATGGCCTTCTCCAGCAGCTGGGGGTTCAGGCCGGGGTTCTGGGCCTGGACCACCACGGTGCCGGTAACGGCATGAGCGCCGGACAAGAAGTGCACTTCCTGTATCATGGGAGCGATATCGACGTCGGCCAGGTCCTTGCGCTTGGTGCGCTTCTGGATGACCAGCGCCGGGCGGGTAAACAGGGCCGTCAGGGCCTCGGCAGCGCCGGCGGGGACGCCGTTGTCGTACTCAAAGGTGACATCCGCCCGGAGATACGCCAGGTCGCGGACGGGGCGGGTCGCCGGATAGCAGTCCAGCACGCGGAGACCGGAGGGCATACCGCTGTTGAGCTTTTCGGCGATGCCGCGGCCGTCGGTGTCCTGGGTGACCTCGAAGTCCAGGAGCTCACAGTCGCTGGACTGGCCCACGGGCAGGGGCAGGACGATGGAGATGATGGGATGGGGGTGGTAGCCCTGGGAGTGCTTGATGTCCAGCTCGGTGCGGGGAAAGGCGCGCTGGAAGGTGCGGAGCAGGTCCAGGTGGGAGATATAGGAGGCCTGGGCCTCTTTGATGAACAGGAGACGGAGCTTAGACATCGCACTTCCCTCCTACTAATTTGTTGGCGCCGCAGCCATTGCAGCGGGTGCGGCAGTCGGGGGTGGTCAGGGACGCATAGGCCTGATGGCGCTCACGCTTCAGATAGTCCTGCGTCACGCCGGAGGAGATCATGCTCCAGGGGAACAGCTCGTCCTCGGGCCGGGTGCGGTTGGCGTAGAAATGGGGGTCCAGGCCGCATTCGTCGAAGGCCTCCAGCCAGCGATCCAGGGAGAAATACTCCTCCCAAGCGTCAAGGTGAGCGCCTTTACGCCACGCTGTTTCCAACACCTTTCCCATGCGGCGGTCGCCCCGGGCGAGGACGGCCTCCAGGAAGCTGGTGTCGGAGTCGTGCCAGTTGTAGGTGACGGTCTTGGTCTTGATGGCGTCGCGCAGCAGCGCCACACGGCGCTCGTACTCGGCCTTGGATATCTGCGGCTCCCACTGGAAGGCGGTATGGGGCTTGGGTACGAACCAGCTGGTGGAGACGGTGATGCGGACGCCCCGCTGCTTGTTCTGGGCGCTCTCGCGCCAGGCGTGCATGACACGGGCGGCCACGTCGGCAATGCCCAGGACGTCCTCGTCCGTCTCGGTGGGCAGGCCCAGCATGAAGTAGAGCTTCACGGCGCTGTAGCCGCCGGCAAAGGCCGTGCGGCAGCTTTGCAGCAGGTCCTCCAGTGTGACATTCTTGTTGATGACATCCCGCAGGCGCTGGGTGCCGGCCTCCGGCGCGAAGGTCAGGCCGGTCTTGCGCCCCTTGGCCAGCCGCTGCATCAGGTCCATGGAGAAGTTGTCGGCGCGGAGACTGGGTAGGGACAGGCTGACATGGCGGGCGTCGCAGAAGGGCTCCAGCTCGTCGCACAGGTCCGTCAGCGGCGGGTAGTCGCTGGTGGACAGGCTGGAGAGTGTGACCTCCTGATAGCCGGTGTCGTCGCAGGAGCGGACGCAGTAGTCGGCGCAGAGGTCGCGGCTGCGATTACGGACCGGGCGGTAGACATAGCCCGCCTGACAGAAGCGGCAGCCGCGGATGCAGCCCCGGAACAGCTCCAGGGTGACGCGGTCCTGGACGATCTCGGTGGAGGGGACGATGGTATTTACCGGGAAATAGGACTTGTCCATGTCGTGGACGATGCGCTTGGTGACAACAGCGGGCGCACCGTCGCGGGGCGTGATGGACGCCACAGTTCCGTCGTCGTGATAGGTCACATCGTAAAGGGACGGGACATAGATACCGTCCAGTCGGGCAGCGGCGCGGAGGAAATCGGCCTTGCTCCAGCCCTCGCGGCGGGCGCGGCGGTGGAGCTCCACCAGCTCCACGGTGACGTCCTCGCCCTCGCCCAGGCTGACCAGATCGATGAAGTCGGCCAGGGGCTCGGCGTTGTACATGGCGGTGCCGCCGGCGATGACCAGCGGGGTCAGGCCGGTGCGGTCCGCGGCGTGGAGGGGGATGTGGGCCAGGTCCAGCATATTGAGGATGGCGGGAAAGGCCATCTCGTAGCCAACGGAGAAGGCCACAATGTCATAGTCGGTGATGGGGTCGCCGGATTCCAGGGCGAAAAGGGGCATTTCCGCCTGACGCAGCTCGGCCTCCATGTCGCCCCAGGGAGCGAACACGCGCTCGCACCAGACGCCGGGGATATTGTTCATTACGCCGTAGAGGATACGCATACCCAGGTTGGACATACCGATCTCGTAGGTATCCGGAAAGCAGAAGGCGATGCGGGTGTCTACCGCCGCCTTGTCCTTGAGGATGGCGTTGTATTCGCCGCCCACGTAGCGGGCGGGCTTTTGCACCCGGGGCAGGATGCGTTCCAGTCGTTTATCCATGGTGTAGTCCTCTCCCCTCCCCTGCCCGACGGAGCGCGGGCGGGGAGCTATTTCTTGTAACAGCTTATTTTATCCGGTTTTGCGCCGTTTGGCAAGACCCCTTTTACGGCCAGCCAAAGGACGCCGGGCAGCAGGAACAGCCCCGCGCCGGTGGTCAGCGTCAGGTACAGGCACAGGACCAGCAGGGCGGCGGAGGCAACGGCGCCCACCGCATAGGCCACGCGGTCGGCGGTGTAGGGCTCGGTGCAGAGCGCCGTCAGCAGCCAGAGGAGGCGGCCGCCGTCCATAGGGCGGACCGGCAGCAAATTCAGCGCCCCCAGGATCAGGTGGGCACCGGCAAAGGGGGCCAAGGGCGGCCAGCCGGTCAGGGACAGCAGCGCCCAGAGCAGGAGATTGCAGGCGGGGCCTGCGGCCACGGCCAGCAGCTCGCCGCCGTAGGACAGGCGGTGGAGGTCCGGCACATATAGCTCCGCGCCGGTGGCGGAGAGGGTCAGGCGGCGGGGCGGCGTGTGGAGCGCATGGAGGGTCAGGACGTGAGCCAGCTCGTGGCACAGGGCGGCGGATAGGAGCGCGGCAGGCAGGGTCAACCCTCGGGAGAGCAGCAGAAACGCCGCCAGCAGCACCAGCGCAGAGGGCGAGACGGTGAGGGCGGCGGATGGCTTACGCAAATGTAACATAATAAATGGGGTTCAGATAGGTGTCGTCGTGGTGAAGTTCAAAATGCAGGTGAAAGCCGGTGGCACGGCCGGTATCCCCCATCTCGGCGATGGGGTCGCCGGCCCTCACCTGCTGGCCGTCGGAGGCGGTGATCTTGCGGCAGTGGGCGTAGAGAGTGGAAAAGCCGCCGGCGTGGGTGACGGTGACGTAGCTGCCCAGATCGGTGCTGCTGCCGATAGCCGTCACCGTTCCATCGGCAAAGGCGCGGATGACCGCGCCCTCCTCCCCCGCGATGTCCAGGCCGTAGTGAAATCGACCGTCGCCCTCCAGGGGGTCGCTGCGGCAGCCGAACAGCGAGGTGATCTGGCCCGCCGAGACCGGGTCAACGTAGTCGAAGTCCAGGACCCGCTGGAGCATATCCACATTGTCCGGCAGTGTCTCCGACCGGGAGACAGCGGGGGCGGCGGGTATCTCCGACGTGCCGAAAACGGCGGTGTAAGCATCGTTGAGGGCGTCGGAAACGGTGGAGCCGTCAGAGAAAGCCCGACCGGCGGCGGAGAACACCTCTACGAAGTCGGTATCAGCGCCCAGCAGATCCAGCAGCGTGGCGCGGCAGCGATCCAGCGCCGCCGGAAAGAGAAATTTCATGGCGATGACCGCCAACAGCAGCGCGGCGGAGATCACCAACTGGGCCATACGGCGGCGGGCGCCGGGAACGGGCGCCGCAGCGGACTTCGTCCGGTCCGGGCGGGGCGCGGGGCGAGACGGGGCTTTGC
>ENA-UADE01000121-UADE01000121.1-human-gut-metagenome-genome-assembly--contig:-NODE-121-length-22541-cov-14.034066_pt1 | contig 22541 bp, 20 predicted proteins | sample MGYA00244226_ERZ654251 | MGnify/ENA primary metagenome ERZ654251 (study PRJEB26926, sample SAMN06165073) | human gut metagenome | biome: ENVO:00009003; feature: ENVO:2100002; material: ENVO:00002003... | reverse complement strand
CGCGGACTGTCGTTCGGATTCGTCTCGACCACCCTGCTGGGGCAGGTGGACGCCAGCGTGGGCGGCAAGAACGGCGTGAATGTGGACGGGTACAAGAATATGGCCGGAACCTTCAAACAGCCGCGCTTCGTGATCTGCGATCCCGAAATGCTGCGCACGCTCTCCGACCGGGAGTTCCGTGCGGGGCTTGCCGAGGTCGTCAAGGCGGCCGTCATCGCCGACGCCGATCTTTTCACCCGGATCGAAAACGTCTCTTTCGAGGCCCTGCGCACCGATACCGACCTGCTTACGGACGCTATTTCCGCCGCGGTCCGCGTCAAGGCCGATATTGTCGAACGCGACGAGCATGAGACGGGCGACCGCCGCAAGCTCAACTTGGGGCATACGCTGGCCCACGCCATCGAGAAGTGCTCGAACCGGATGAATCACGGCGAAGCGGTGGCCGTCGGCACGGCCCTGATCGCCGCCGCCGCGGTGAAGCTGGGCGTCCTGCAGCCTGCCGACCGCGACCGGATCGTGAACGTGCTGGAGAAGCTGGGTTTCGACCTCACGCCGCCGGTCGATGTGAAACGTCTGCTCAAAGAGGTGGGCAAGGACAAGAAGAGCGAGGACGGCATGCTGCGCATCGTGCTGCCCGTGGGGATCGGCGACTGCGAGGTGCGTCCGATGCCGATTGCCGATTTCGCCGCGCTCTTTGCGTAGGGCATACGACGCATATCCATAAAAAGAAAGGCCCCGCGTGATGGCACACCCTTTTTTCGGACACAACTTTTGTGATTAGGAAAAATAGTTGATTGATAACGAGTTAGTAAATGACACAAGTACGGATTTATCCGTATAAACATTATTTCGCTAAGGAAACTACTCTTTTCATGTAGGTTTCTATGTAGGTTAATTAATACCAATTGATTCCTACTAATGCGAATTAATAATAAGTCATTAACTAACTCGTTATCAGTCTATGTACACGATTAACATCAGGGGTAAGCAGAACCCGAAAGACACCAAGATGGTCAAGCTGGAGATAATTTTCTTCAAGACCGGTTACGCCCGTGTGCCGAAGGTTATAAACATCACAGGGCTATTAAAAGACTGGGATGTCAAGTCTCAGAGTTTCCGTGTAGGGAGTGCGGAGGCCACTACCAAGAACAAACTGCTTTTCGATTTGCGAACCAAATATCTGCATGTCGCCGATACCTGGGAGATGGAAGGCAGGAACTGGTCGCCCGTCCAGCTATCACATTGCTTCGATGAAATCAAGGCGGCCAAACCCGAGGTCAAAGTAAAGAGTGTCCAGCAGATGATCGATTATCTTGAAGAGACATTCAAAAACAAGAAACGCATCAAGAACGGTCAGATTGTCGACAGCACGACCAATGCTAAACGGTATGTCTATCTCAAGCGTGAACTGCAGGCGTTTACAAAGGAAAAATATGAAAAAGCCTTTTCCTCTTATTTCTTTACGGATATTACAGAAGAGTTTCTTCTTGACTTTGCGTTTTGGCTTAAAGAAAGAGGTATCAGAAATGGCAACAAGGCCGGACTTACACACAAACTAAGGTTGCTCCGTGCCGTATGCAGGCAGGCAGAAAAGAAAGAGATGTACGGGGTGAATATGGATAACTTCCTCTGTCTCGGTGATGATATTAATTGGCCGGAAACCACTTCAAGAGCAGTTCCGGAAACAGTCATAGCTAAAATCGCAAATGTTGACCGTACCTTGTTTACGAAAAAAGAGCAGTTGCATCTTGATTTGTTCCTGTTCAGCTACTATACCGGAGGTATGGCGAATGTCGATGTATGTAACCTGACATGGGATTTGGTCCAGGAAGACCGCATCGTCTATGAACGTATCAAGTTTCCCAAAACAGCCAAACCGGAATTACTCAGTAAAGCAAAAGCCATCATGAATAAATACCGTGGGCAAAGTTATGGAAATTATGTATTTCCTGTTTTTACTCATAAACACACGACCACTTCCAAGAAGACTACACGTGTCAAGCAAATTTCCACACGCCTTTCACAAACCTTGACGAAAGCATGCAAGATGCTGCGCATTAAAGAAAACATCACATGGTATTCCGCCCGTGGCTCTTTCATATCGAAGATGGTAGATGCCGGTAATAATCCGTATGTGGTTGCAGAGATGGCTGGTAACAGCCCATTGACCATCTATAAGCATTACTACAAGAATACAAAGCGGGAAGAAATCAAGCGGCAGATGGAAGAAATGTTCTGACCAGACATATCCATAAAGTTGTAAACACCTTGACAATTTCTCTGATGGATAAATCATACGGTGTAATGGCTGTTAAAAGTCATTGATTACCAATGTGATATTTGCAATATTGACAAAATCGCTCTTATTCTCGATTATTTTCATTACCTTTGTGGTCAATAACTTAAATAGAATTTATATGAAAGAATTGGTTTCAAAAATACAGGAAGTATATGCTACATTCTCCACGGATGCGGCACTTCAGATTGAAAAAGGCAACAAGGCCGCAGTGACCCGTGCCCGTAAGACCTCGTTGGAACTGGAAAAACTGATGAAAGAGTTTCGTAAGCTTTCCTTGGAAGAGTCTAAAAAATAACCTTTACACGTCCGGTCGTTATCACATAATGGCCGGTTCTTCTGCAGATGCGGCATAAAAACCATATTGGCAGAACGACATAATAAAATACGGAAAGCGTTAGCTTTTGTCATGCACCGAAATCTGGTAAATTTCACTTATCCGCAGGACAAACAGTTTTCGCCTATGCTTTTGCGTGGGCTTAACTTGTTTGCGGATAGGTTTACCAGAACCTCGGTGCTACGGGTTATGTCCCACGCTTTTTGGTCTTGGTACATTGAATGCTTGACGGGACTCAAGCCAAATACGGAGATATTATGAACGACATGAATCTGATGGATGAACTTTTGAAAATTCCTGCTGATGCAACTGCCGCCACCGTACAAGGCATAGAAATGCTGCTTATCGATGAAAACAAGGCGGGGGCTTTATTGGAGTCGGATCCTAATGACAACACCATCCACGAATGCCTTTTAAGCAACGGCCGTTTCCTGTTCCAATCGGACAATACCAACCTCGTTGCCCTGTATAAAGTAACAGGAGCATCTGAATAACGCTCCTGTTGCATATAATCACCTTATTTGTCTGATTTCATCCTTCCTGCAAAGGCTTTTGACGGTTTGAATGCCGGGATATTGTGGGCAGGCACTATTATCGTGGTATTCCTGCTTATGTTGCGTGCTGTCTTTTCCGCACGGTGTTTGATGATAAAAGAACCGAAGCCGCGAAGATAAACCTCCTCGCCGTTTATCATGGAAGACTTTACGCTATCCATGAATCCTTCGACAACTTGTAACACGACCTGCTTCTCCAGACCGGTCTGCGTTGCTATTTCCCTGACGATATCCGCTTTTGTCATATTAACTCTTGATTAAATACTGTCAATCCGTTCACAAAGATACATCATTTCCTGAAATATCCTCCTTTTACAAACACATATAATAAACATTAGCCGGCGTCCGTCTCTACTCTTTCGATACAAATAGTATCGAAGTATGAAGCTGACACTCAACCGCAAATTCAAAGGTCAGACCTATACCATAGGCGACCTGTCCATCGACGGCAAATTTTTCTGTAATACCATCGAAGATGCCGTGAGGGAACTTCCGGCAACCTGTCCGGATACTCCTCGCGGCCGTTCCTGTACCTGCAAGGAAAAGGTCTATGCCAAGACTGCCATTCCTGCCGGGACTTATAAAGTCACTCTTCAGTACAGTCCCAGGTACAAGAAGAAAATGCCATATCTGCATGATGTGCCGCATTTCCTCGGCATCCTGATCCATTCCGGCAATACCGAAGTCGATTCCGCCGGCTGTATCATCGTGGGAAAGAATACGGTCAAGGGAAAAGTTTTGGAATCCCGTACTACATTCCAAAAACTGTATGCTATACTCGAGTCCGAAAGGGACATAACCATTCAGATTGTATAAATCTAATGGCGGTCAACAGGCTCAAACCACCCAGAAACCTGCGCATCGAGTTCAAACCGTCCCCACGGCAGTATGAACTCTGGAAACTGTTGCAACCGAACTATTGTCCCCATTGTGGCGGGGAGATCGAGCAAATCCTTATCGGCTATGACCAGCAAGGCAACCCTCAGTACAGGCCCCAATGCAGGCATTGCAAGTCGCAGAACCTGCCGCAGCTGATACTGGGAGGCGGAGCGGCCGGCGGCGGAAAATCGTATATCGGCAGCGTTTGGCTGGTGTCTTCATGTATCCGGTTCGAGAATATCCGTGCGGTGGTGGCCCGTAAGACACTCAAGTCGTTGAAGGAATCGACATGGAATACCATCAAGTCGATTCTGAAGGATTGGGGACTGAAAGAGGATACAAACTACAAGATAAACAACCTCGAAGGCACGCTCACATTCTGGAATGACTCGGTCATCATCATGAAGGAGATGGCGGATATCCCCAGCGACCCCAACTTCGAGCGTTTCGGCTCTTCGGAATACACCATCGCCATGGTGGACGAGGTGTCGGAAATCTCGGAACGGGCCGTCGAAGTGCTGTTCTCCCGTCTCCGCTGGAGAACCCATGAGACATTCAAGACTCCGAGAATGCTACTCACCACCAATCCGACGATTAACTGGGTGCGTTCCCGCTTCGTGCAGGACGAAAACGGAGACAAGGTCATCTGCCGCGAGGGTGAAGCGTATATACCTTTTTCCGTGTTTGACAACCCGAATATCGCTTTCCGTCAGGTGTACGAGGCGGCCCTGAACAAGATCCGGGATCAGGCGACAAAGGAACGCCTGCTCTATGGCAACTGGGATTTCGTGGAAGCCAACGATATGGCGATTTATAACAGTTTCGACGGCTCCCGGCATCTCGTTACCGGACTGAAAGAAAAAGCATACGATCCGACCAAGCCGCTCATCACGGTGTGGGACTTCAATGTTGCCCCCCAAATGTCGGTGCTCTCCGCACAAATAGACTATGAAAACAGGAAGGTCTATATACTGGAAGAGATACTCGGCAAGCCGGAGGAAAAGGAGAACAACACACCTGCGTTGGCACGGAAAGTACGCTTAAAACTTTACCGGGACAAGCATATCGGCGGAGTGGATGTGACCGGTGACCCTTCCGGGTTACAACGCTCCACCACCAACGAGGACGGCATCAACAACTATACCATCATCACGGACACTTTCGGCAGAGGAATCCTGCGACCGAAGGTAAAGCTGTTACGCAAGCAGCCTCCGCAGGCTACACGGTGCGAGTTCGTCAACGAGGTATTCGGGGGCTATGAAGGCTGGGAGATACAAATCGATATCAAATGTCGCAAACTTACCCAGGATCTGATTTACCAGCTTCGTAACGAGGACGGTACCAAGAGCAAACAGAAGACCACCGACCCGAAAACCGGTGTCAAATATGAACGGTACGGGCACTTGTCCGACTGCCTTGACTACCTGCTCTGTTACTACCTGCGCGACAGCTGGTACAAGTTCAAGAGCGGAGGCGACGGGAACGGGTATGTGGTCTCCACATCGGTAATTCAGGAAGGATTTTCATACTAATAACGGAACAAGGATATGTACAGACGGTTTCTCAATAATGACGACTATCTTGGGATAATTACTCCGGAAGCACTAGCACAACTCACGCGGGGCAATGATGCACGATTCATCCAGGCGGAAGAATCGGCGGAGATGAGCATTGTGGAATATTTGTCGGAGAACTACGAGATTGAAAAGGAACTTGCAAAAGGAAAATATATCGCCGAATACGACCGTCGAATTACCTATCCCGTGGGTGTGCATGTCTATTTCGAGGGACAAATCCATGAGGTGACACGCTCCGTCAGCGGCTATCGCAAGCCGGCAACGGCAATCTATTGGGAAGAGTGTTCCGATATCCACGTCGATGCGGGACAAGTTGTAAATTATTCCCAGTTCAACACCTATTATCCGGGTGATAAAGTAAACTACAACGGTGTTGTCTATATTTGCCTTGCCGAAAACGGGTACAAGTTCGATGATATCCGTATCCCGATGGTCGGCGGTTGGATCGAGACGGAAGTCACGTTATGGCAGCCTGTCGAGTATCCTCTGTGGTCAGTCGTTGAATATGAAGGGGCGTTCTATACTTTGATGACGCTTGACTGTTTCGATTGCAATCTTGACCCTATGGTGTCCGACTGTTGGGGAGCCATAGCCGATTACGATTCATCATACAATGCCTACGAATTGTCGGAACACGAATATGTAGTTTATGACGGACGGGTATTTTACCCGGAAACGGATGTGAACGCGGACACGCCGCAAGTCGGTCTAAACCTATCATTACACGATCCACGAAACTACAACCTCAAGAAGCATATGGTTCGATTGGCTATCTACGAGCTCACGAAACTCATTGCCCCGAATAATGTCAGTGTTGTCCGTATGCGCGATTACGAGGATAGCATGAAATGGCTTAATGATGCCGCCAAATTGCGACTTAATCCACAAATCCCCCGTAAAGTCGATGACACGAAAAAGCCGGTTACCGATTGGCAACTGGCTACTTTCCAAACAGATTATGACCCGTATCGAAACCCGTGGCTGACCTAAATAACAGTAAATACCGCTACCGGATTTGTTGTCGTAGTCTTTACCATGAACAAGAAACGAAATTACTGCTTGTTTGTTAGTTCCGTTTCCACAAGAGCCCCCCTGATCGGGTGGCAAGTTCCTTGTAATATGCCGCCAAAAGAAGATATAAATTTGGCCTTTTAGAATAATCCAATCTGCTATATTCCTTACTGCCTTTGCGGTATTTAATGATCTCAAGACATTGAATAATTACTTACTTGTTTTTGTGCCCGTTGGATTTAGGTTTGAATAAGGCATGAAGTCTTATCACGCACACCAACAATGTTTCATAATCAACATGAAAGTAGAGGCGTTCATCTTTCAGACTACATTGAAAGTGAATCCGATAGCGGCATGAAACGGTTCTCCCTACAGGACGGGCAGATGAGCAACTGCATGCTCTCTGCCCGTTTTCTATGGTACAAGGCAATTATAATAAAGCCATTTTTATTTTTCCCTGAAAAAAGTGTCGGTTATTTCATTGCAGAACAAAACATTTTTCTAATTTTGTATTTGAAGAAGTATTCACTCTAATAAACTGATATGTATGACAATGGATACATTGTAAAATGTCGCTCGATTTTAACAAATGATATTTGTTTGAGCGAAGCTTCGCATAAAGCGGACGTTTTTCTTGTGTGCATTAGTTACCTTACATATTCCCTTAAAAAGTGTATTGATAATTTGGCAGTGTGGAAAATTCGTGTAAACACACACACAAAAAAAAATTATCGCGCGTCAATATATAATAAAACATTTAATTTACAATGGATTACCGGAATCAATTATCCGGGGTTATCCTTGTCTTACGACAAAAGTTCCTATAAATACTCATCCTCTGCCATATTGTCTCAAAAAAGGCAGGATATTTTTATGGTCCGACGGTACTGGGGAGCGTTCTCTGCGCCCGAATATCGTCGGTTTTTTGTTTCCACCCATAACAGTCTGAAATCTCTTTTTGTGTTTAAGTATCTATGATTGGAATATATGGAAATAAACAAACCATGCCTGAATCCCAGAAAAAAGAACTTTTCTCCGCAGGTATTACCTATATGGTAAGTGGCGAATATGCCTTTGCCTTCTCCTGTTTCACGCAGGCAGGAAAGTCTGACCTGCCGACACTTTACAACAAGGCGTTATGCTGCTACTACCTTTCTCTGTATAATGACTGCCGTTCCCTGCTGTTGGAAGCGGAGAGGCTGCTGCCACCAGAAGAACATAACCGGTATCTATACCAGCGGTGTCGTTTTCCAGCCCCGTTTCTATGAAGGCTTTTCCGGAATGATGAAGGAGGATTCGCTGCCTATATACAACTGGATATGGTTCGGGCTTTACCGTACCGAAAAGGGAATCAGCGGCTACACCTATGGAATGGAGTGTTTCGGCAAGGACGAAATGGAGGTCCTTGACGTGGATGCCGACCCGTCAAAGGTGAGAGACTTCCTGGCCAGCATGGCAGGATATGTTCTGGAATACGATGCAGTTCTCAACGACGGAGAAACCATAGGCTTCTCTGCTGTCGATAAACATAGGATAACACGTGGACAGGGTGTTGCCCTTCCGGACAAAGTGACTCTGAAAATCTCATACGGCAGCGAAGACGATGCCGATGGCGGTCCCGATTTCCCGGATGACACGGATGAAGTGATGGACGATGCGGAAGGCCATCTGGAGAAGTTCAAAGAGAAGGATCTGCCGTTAGATACAATTACGGCCTACAATCATCTGGCAATATATCTACGCTGGTGCATGGTAAATGACCTTATGAGGGATGATTTTCTTGAACAGTTCGGAGACCTTGTGGCCCGGATCAAAAGCGGCTCGGCCGATGATGACCTGAGGGTGTTCATAAAGGACAACCTGAACGGGCAGCTTACAAGATTCCTGTTCAATAAACAGGGCCGTGCATTTGCCGACTACTATTATGGCAGTTACTATGGCGCCAACGAAACTCCATTTTATCCCGGAGACATTGACAACCACGCCCTGGATTATTTCGGTCCGGAAAGGTATCATTCCGATGAGTTCAAAGAGGAAGCATACCTGTTTGTCCCGTATGACGAGGATTATTACCAGGCAATGTCACAACGCATAGACAGACGCTTCGCCAACTGGCAGGGGCTGCATATAGACAAAGATACCGTTGAGCCAGACGAACTGGCCCGTGCCTTCATGGATTATCTTGATTGTGAATGCACCTATTTCCCATCCATGAGTGACGATGACCCTATCATGTCAGCCTATACCTATGCCCAACGGCTCGGCGTACGGGAAGGCTTCATCCCCGTTCTGGTCAATGTCGATGAAGGTTTGTGGGAAAACATAATCGGGAACTCGGATCCTGACAGCGAAAGCTCGGATGATTACACATTCAACCGGGAAAAAGTCAATGAATTCCGCAGAAGGCTGCTTGAGGCTCCTGTCATGGACGGGAAATCCATCCTTGACAAGCTGACCGGGCAGGACAACGATGATATTGATGAAGAGCCTGAAGGCGGATTCGACAACAACCGTTATTCGAGCTACTGGAATACCGATACGAACATGACGCATCCGCTGATCCTTGCCCGTATTCCGGTCACGGAGCCGTGGAAAATATTCGCGTACCTGCCATTCGGCAACTGGAACGACTGTCCTGCAAACCCCGAACTGATGGCCATCTCAAAGTATTGGTACGAGGAATACGGTGCTGTTCCGGGAACCTTTACCAGCGACCAGCTGGAGTATGAACTTCCAGCTCCCGTTCCGGAAGACAGAGCAATGGAAGCCGCAATACAGCAATATGCTTTCTGTCCGGATATGGACCAGAGCTGTGACGGCATAGGCAGTCTTGCCGACACGTTGCGTCAATCCAGAATATGGTATTTCTGGTGGGATTAACCGATTCTTTCACATTCAAAAGCATTTCAATATGAATCAAGTATTTCAACAAGACCTAAATACAAAGGAACTGCAGCCCGGAGGACCTTTACTTATAAACCTTCTGTTCAAGGAACCGGTTGAATTGCCGGATACGCAGAGGGTGGCTGATGTATGCCGGAAGCATTTCGGCAATGTAGAATGCCGCGAAGGTGATGACAAGTCTGTCTTCATCACAGCTTTGGACCACATGGTGGAGTTTGAGGACGGGAAAGCACCCGTGCAGTTCCTGATGACTTCGTGCATGGACTTTGACGGAAAGACCGTGGACGACTTCACCCGGAGCCAGATGTGGGACTGCCAGGAAAGCCGTGACCGTATCCTTGAGGAATGCCGGTACAGTATGCTCGCTACGGACTTCCTTGCCCGCGGCCTGTCTTCTCTGGAACGTGCCAATCTGGAAATGGACTACCTTGAAGTGCTCGCCGAACTGTTCCTGTCCTGCGAAGCGTTCTTCTTCAGCGGCAGCGGGAAACTGTTCGAGGCGGAGGAAATCCGCGGCAATCAGATAGAAGGTCCTGACCGGTTCATCCGCTATGCCGTAAACGTCCGTTTCTTCACGATTCAGGGTTCCGACGACATGCTGGTCGATACACTCGGGATGAACACGCTGTTCCTGCCTGACCTGCAGTACCACTTCCGCGGACTTGATCCGAACTGGATAGTGAACCATGCCTACAACGTGGCTTCCTATCTGCTTACAAGCGGCAACGAAATAGATTCGGGAGAAACCATCGATGGAATCAAAGACGGTGATATGGACCGCAGCATCCAGTGGAAATGCCAATACGAAGACGCGCTGATACAGCCCAAGCGTCCCGTACTTGACATCAACACGGGAGAATATGCAGCCGGGAACAGGGAATGATTTACCAATGACCAATTAACTTGTTGCGTATGCCATTGAACTTGACAGAAGAACAGATATTGCAGCTCGCTCCCGACGACTCATCTGTAAAGGCCGGCAAAGGACTTGCGACCTTGAGCAAATGGGTACTGAAGGAATGCAGCGGACGTGCCGTCTGGGGTCATTGCCAGGGAAGCGGAAAGAATCCCTACCAGACGGTGATAGACTTGAATGACATTGCGTTCAAGTGTTCCTGCCCGAGCCGCAAATTCCCGTGCAAGCATGGGCTTGGCCTGCTGTTGCTGTACGCCCGCCAGCCTGACCAGTTCACGCAGGCGGAAGAGCCGGAATGGGTGACGGCGTGGCTTGCCAAAAGAACGGAGAAGGCCGAAAAGAAGGAGCAGAAAGCCAAAAGCGAAACCCCTGTGGATGAAGCGGCTCAGGCCAAGAGGCAGGAGAAGCGGCACCAGAAGGTACTGGGAGGCATATCCGACCTTGAGGTATGGATGAAGGACCTGGTGCGCAACGGATTCCTGAATGTTCCGGAACGTGCCTATACCCTGTTTGACAACATGGCCCGGAGGATGGTGGATGCCCAGGCACCGGGACTTGCGGGGAGACTGAGAGCCATGGAGGCTATAGACTTCGACTCGGAAAGCTGGAAATCCGACCTGACGGAAAGCATGGGCAGGCTGTACCTGCTCATGCAGAGCTACAGAAACATGGACGGCCTTCCCGAAGAATGGAAGGACGAGATACGCACGCAGATCGGATATCCCCAGTCCAAGGACAACGTCCTTGCCGGAGAGCCGGTGGCGGACAGCTGGCTCGTGCTTCACAAGCAGTCCCGTAAAGTCAACGATATCAATACCGACATCTACTGGTTTTACGGAAAGGAAAGCAGACTTTTCGCCAGATACCTGAGTTTTGCCGTTGCCGGTACCTTTTCCACCGAGAACTGGATTCCGGGCAGTGCCTATAAAGGGGCGCTATGCTTTTACAACGGCACGGGTACATGCCGGCGTGCATTGTTCCGGGAGTCCGTACTCGCGGAAGAAAACTTTGTGCCGGCGTGCAGCCCTAACCTGAAGCAGGCTGCCGCGGTGTACCGCACGGCCATGCTGACGAATCCGTTTTTCGAGGACGTCCCCCTGCTTGTGGATGACGTGAGGGTTGCCCGTAACGGGAAAGACTACACGCTGCTGGACAACGCGGGCAATGCCGTCCGTGTGGCGATGCCCGAGGAAACCTTCATCGACATCCTCGCCATTACCGGCGGCAATCCGTTCGCCTCGCTGGTCATTGTAAACGGGGATATATGGGAACTGAAATCCATTTGGTACAACAAAGAATATCATACTTGGAGAGATGAACGTAACTGAACCTATCATACAGGCTGCACTGCTTGGAACAGCCAACCGTGAATTCGTTCCCGGAGCCTTTCCCGAGTCCCTTCAGACTCTGGTTGACGGGATCCACGGGAAAGCCGAAGACACGGAATCGTTCCTGTACATGACAGCCGCATCCGCCTTCGCCTACAGGCGTGCCGGATGGGAACCGGCCGGAGCGGAAGGCATTGTCCCCGTGAAAACAGCCCCGGAAGAGGAACTGCCGTATTTCGACAAGGACCGGAGTCAACTCTTTTCCAGACTCCACGGTACACGCTATATGCTAGCCTACGCCTACCGTCTGGCGCAGGGGTCGGGAAAAATCATTTCGCCCGAATACCTCCAGCCGCTTATCCGGCGTGCCTATGACCGCAACAATCCGTTGCGGTTTGAAGAACGCAGGCTGCTGAAAAATCTCGTCGGGAACAGAGGCTTATGGCTGATCAGGCAGATGGGCCTTGTCGGAGAGGAATGCGGGATCACCGATTCTTGGGATACGGCCACCCACGGCGAGCGTAAGGAGATGCTTGCCAGATTCAGGCAGCAGGATTCTGCCGCAGCCCTTGAACTGCTGCGGAAAGACTGGAAGAGCGAACCGGCCAACCAGCGCAACGAGCTGCTTGAATGTCTCCGGATAAACATCAGCAAGGCCGACGAGCTCTTCATACAGGAAGTGCTGGAGTCGGACCGCAGCTCCATTGTCAAGGAAACGGCACGGAAACTTCTGTGCATGATTCCCGATTCAGCCATGGTGATGCGCTGCTGCGAACTCCTGCGTGGACATATCAGACACAACATGCTTACCGGATGGTCATACGACGAGATCGGATACACCCCGGAGATGAAGGCCATGGGGCTGTCCGAGGTAAGCTCCAACAAGAAAGAGGGCGATTCCGAATTCATCCTGAGGCAGCTCGCCGAACGGGTGCCTTTGAGTTTCTGGTGCGAGGTATATGGCTGCGGTAAGGAAGAGGCCGCGAGAAAATTCGCCAAGCATCCCCCTTTCAGGAAGTTCCTGGAGCTGGAGGACCCGATACTCAACTTCTCGGACGGGCTGTGGGCTTTCCACACCCTGAAGGAAGACCCTTCCTATCTGCGCAAGCCGGAACTCGTGGCGATGCTCACTCCCTCCCAGCGGGAGGAAATCAGCTGGCCGGAAACGGTCCGGGATTTCGGATTCATACCCGACTCATGGTACGGCAACGACTACGAGGCATGGGGCCCGAAATTCTCTTCCAGCGTCATGTCTTGGATTCTGAAAAAGGATTACCTGTACTATGCCGCAGACATGGCGGAACGGCTTGCCATGCATATCCCGTCACATCTAAGGAACCTGATCAAGGCCAAGGCCGCCTCTTCGGCGGAGGCTTCGCCGTCCATGAACGAGTTCTGCTCGAAGATGCTGGAATTCATGGATCTTAAATCTGAAATAGACACTTTGTTAAATGAAAAATAAATATTGATATTCATATGAGCACTTTACTGAGACAACATGCCGAGCAACAGTTTGCAGAGGAACTTCATGAACTGAAAAAGAACGAGACCAACCCGATTCCCGAAAACTGGGAGATGTCACCCCAATCCGTGGTCACCTACCTCATGGGAGGGATACTGAAGAACGGTTTTGAGGTTTCACCGAAATACATAGGCAACCGCCGCCTGATGGAGATTGCCGTGGCCACCCTTGTCACCGACCGGGCGCTGCTTCTGTACGGTCTTCCCGGTACGGCCAAGAGCTGGGTCAGCGAGCACATGGCGGCAGCCATATCAGGCGATTCGACGCTGATAGTACAGGGTACCGCCGGAACGGGAGAAGAGGCCATCCGCTATGGCTGGAACTATGCCCGTCTTCTCGCCGAGGGGCCGAGTGAGGGTGCCCTGGTACAGACCCCGGTGATGAAGGCGATGCAGGAAGGCAAGATCGGCCGCATTGAGGAGCTTACCCGTATCGGTTCTGACGTGCAGGATACGCTCATCACCATCCTTTCGGAGAAGACCCTGCCCATCCCCGAGCTGAACAAGGAGGTGCAGGCCATCCGCGGATTCAACATCATAGCCACGGCCAACAATAGGGATAAAGGTGTGAATGACCTTTCAAGCGCACTGAAACGCCGTTTCAACACGGTCATCCTCCCGTTGCCCGACACGCTTGAGGAAGAAGTTGACATTGTCCGCCGCCGCGTGGAGAGCTTCGAGAAAGTGATGCAGCTGCCGGCAGAGAAACCTGCCCTTGATGAAATCCGTCGTGTCGTCACCATTTTCCGTGAGCTGCGTCAGGGAGCCACCGGCGACGGCAAGACGAAGCTCAAGAGCCCGAGCGGCACACTGAGTACGGCAGAAGCCATATCCGTGGTGAACAACGGCCTTGCCATGGCCGGCTATTTCGGTGACGGCCAGATCCATGCGGAGGACCTCGTTTCAGGCATCCTCGGTGCCGTGGTGAAAGACCCTGTACAGGACAAAGTGGTATGGCAGGAATACATGGAGACAGTGGTCAAGAACCGTGAGGGCTGGAAAGACATCTACAGGGCTTCAAGAGATATGATTTGATTGACGTATTTTGCATGAGACAAGTAATATGACAGACATTCATCTATTGGGAATACGTCATCACGGGCCGGGCTCCTGCCGGAACATCCTGCAGGAACTTGAGCGTATCCGTCCCGACCTCATACTGCTTGAGGGACCGGCGGAGGCCGAGGCTCTCATGCCGTTCGTCTCCTACGGGCAGATGAAGCCTCCGGTAGCCCTGCTCGGCTATCAACCCGATGTGCCGCAGAATGCCGTATTCTATCCGTTTGCCGACTTCTCGCCGGAATGGCAGGCTTTGCGCTATGCTCTCCGGGAGAATGTCACCTTACGCTTCTTCGATCTCCCGCTTGCCCATTCCCTTGCCTTCGAAGCGGAAAGGAAGGATGGCAACGAGCCTGTAGAAGCGGATGATGAAGCTATTAAACAGCCGGGTGATCCGTTTGACCTGCTGGCAGAAGCTGCCGGCTATACTGACGGTGAATCGTGGTGGAACATGAACATAGAACAGCGCAGAGACGGCAGCGGCATCTTCGAGGCCGTCAAGGAAGCTGTGACCGCGCTCAGGGAAGCCCTCCCGGAACATACCTCCCGCAGGAACCTTGTCCGTGAAGCGTGGATGCGTCGCATGATACGAGCGGCCCAGAAGGAACCTTTCGGGTGCATAGCCGTAATCTGCGGGGCATGGCATGTCCCGGCACTGGAGAATATGCCGAAGGTGAAGGATGACAACGAGCTGCTGAAAGGGCTCCCGAAGGTAAAGGCGGAATGCACGTGGATTCCGTGGACGTATGACAGGCTCACCTTCCGCAGCGGTTACGGGGCCGGCATAGACTCTCCGGGATGGTATCATTACCTGTGGCATCATCCGGAAGATGACGGCACCTGGTGGGTCAGCCGTATAGCGGCCCTTCTGAGGAAGAAGGACATGGACATCTCGGTGGCCCACGTAATCGAGACAGTCCGTCTGGCGCAGACGACAGCTGCGTTGCGTGGATTGCCCGCCCCGACGCTTGAGGAATACAACGAGGCGGTGACCACCGTAATGGGCTTCGGGGACGATATGCTGCTGCAGCTCGTCAGGGAATCGCTCATCGTGGGCAACTGTCTGGGCAAAGTGCCGGAAGCGGTACCCAAAGTCCCTCTCCTGATTGACGTGGAACGGCAGCAGAAACGCTTGCGTGTTCCTTTCACGGCGGAAATAAAGGAGATGACACTTGACCTGCGCAAGGAGACCGACCTGGAACGCAGCCTGTTCTTCCACCGCCTGGCCCTGCTTGACATAGACTGGGCCAAGCCGGAAACCGCAGGCGGCAAGGGTACTTTCAAGGAAAAATGGAGTCTTTACCATAGACCGGAACAGATTGTCTGCATCATAGAACGGGCAGTCTGGGGCAATACCGTGGAGGAAGCCGTGCAGAAGTACGTCTCCGACCGCATGACCGGAATCACCAGAATCCCCGAACTGACGGGACTTCTTGACCGGGTCATTCCGGCCAACCTTCCGGAGCTTGTGGAAGCGATGACCATCCGTCTTGACCGTCTGTCGGCGGCATCCACAGACATTGTGGAGATGATGGAAGCGGTTCCCGACCTGGTGAACATCGTCCGTTACGGCGATGTCCGCAATCTGGATTTCAGCAAGGTGGGCAACATGCTCCGGGCCATGGTGGCACGTATCCTTGCAGGAGGTCTGCTCGTCTGCATCAACATCGACGAGGAGGCAGCCGGAGAACTTCTTGAACACCTGTCGGCTACCAACTATGCCGTATCCACGCTTGATGACGAAGAGCTGAACGGCATGTGGTATGGGTTCGTGCAGCAGATCCGCAATTCATCAGGAGCGCATCCGCTGCTCTCCGGGTACGCGGCACGCATACTCTACGACAAGGGCAGGATATCGCGTGAAGAGATGCGTGACACCTTGAGCTTCTATTCATCGGTGGGCAACGCACCTTCCGACATCGCATACTGGTTTGAGGGATTCCTGCGTGCATCAGGTTCGGTACTGCTGCTGGACGACAACCTGTGGCAGCTCGTGAACGGCTGGCTCTGCGGTTTGAGCGACGCAAATTTCATAGAACTGCTGCCGGTGATCAGACGTACATTCAGCAATTTCACTACAGCCGAGCGCCGCAAACTCGGCGAGAAGGCCAAAGGATTCGAATTGAACGGAACCGATACCGGAATCGCCTCCGGGGAACATTCCTGCAATGACGGGGATGCATCCAAAGTAATACCCCTGCTCGGCAGACTTCTGGGAATCGGATAAAAAAGGAACAGAACATGGAAACAGAATATTTGAAAAGATGGCGTATGGCTCTCGGCGGGAATGCCGCTGACGGGACGGGTGTAACGCTGACGGTGGAAGAACAGCGCCTTGACAGTTCGCTGGAAGCCGTCTATGACAGTGACCGCCGCGGCGGACTCGGGTCGTCGGCCCCAAAGGTAAGCCGCTGGCTTGGCGATATCCGGGAGTTTTTCCCACAGACCGTCGTGCAGGTCATCCAGAGGGATGCCATCAAGCGTCTGCATATCGATTCGCTGCTTACCGAGAAGGAGATGCTGGCAACAGTTGTCCCTGACGTACATCTGGTAGCTACACTGATGTCACTCGGCAGGGCCATTCCCGAAAAGAACAAGGACATGGCCCGTCAGGTTGTACGCAAGGTCGTGGATGACCTGCTGCGGAAGCTCTCTTCCCCGACCCAGCAGGCCGTCACCGGTGCTTTGAACCGTTCGGCGAGAAGGCGCAATCCCCGTTACAACGAGATAGACTGGAAGACGACCATCATAAAGAACCTGAAGAACTACCAGCCCCAGTACAAGACCGTCATTCCGGAAGTCAGGATAGGCTACGGCAGAAAATGCAAGGCTCTGAAGGACATCATTCTCTGTCTCGACCAGAGCGGTTCGATGGGAACCTCTGTCGTATATTCCGGCATCTTCGGTTCGGTACTGGCCTCCCTGCCGTCCGTCAATACGCGTATGGTGGTGTTCGACACTTCGGTCGTTGACCTTACCGATGACCTGCAGGACCCGGTTGACCTGTTGTTCGGTGTCCAGCTCGGCGGAGGAACCGACATAGCCAGGGCCCTGACTTACTGTCAGGGTGTGATCACACGGCCGCAGGACACTGTGCTGGTACTGGTGACCGACCTCTATGAAGGCGGTGACGAGAAGGAGATGCGCAAGCGTTTCGCCTCCATTGTGGCCAGCGGTGTGCAGCTGATTGTGCTTCCGGCCCTGAACGATGACGGGGCGCCCTGCTACGACAAGCGTAATGCCGAGTATCTTGCCGGTCTGGGTGTTCCCACATTTGCCTGTACGCCTGACAAATTCCCCGACCTGATGGCTGCGGCATTGAGCAAGCAGGATATCGGGATGTGGGCATCAAAGAATATCAAAGAAAAATAGAGGAATATGGAACTTTCAGATGAACTGTACGACAGAATCGAAGAACTGTCAGAAACGGGAAATGAGGCGATGGAAAGCGAAGATTACGCGAAAGCCATCTCCTGTTTCCAAGAGGCACTGGACATCCTTCCTGAACCGAAGGAAGACTGGGAAGCATATCTCTGGCTCGTCGGCTCAATCGGTGACGCCCATTTCATGATGGGGAACTACGGCAAGTCGCTGGAGTTTTTCCGCAAATGCTACAATATCGGAGAGACAGACAATCCTTTCATCCTGCTGCGCCTTGGCGAGAACTATCTGGAAATGGAGGATGAAACCAATGCAACTGAATTTCTTCTCCGCGCCTATATGCTCGAAGGGGAAAAGATTTTCAAGGAAGACTGGAAATATTTCCAATGGCTGTCCGGGCATGTGAATCTCAAACAAAAATAATAACAAAATTATACGGCACTCATGAAAAAGGAAATAACAGACAGAATCAGGCTACTGGGCGGCAACGTAGCAAACCTGAAAGGGAATTCACTGAAAGAGGATCTCTGTGCCATTACATTCGATACGGCCTTGTTCCTTAAACCGGTGGACACGCCCTGGCTGGCTGCCGAAGATACAGAGCCGATTGAAGGTTTGGGCGATTGGGTGGATGAGCATATGGAGTTGTTCAATTCTGACAGGGAGGCGTTCTATAAGGAAATGACAGATACGTTCTTTACCTTGGATGAAGAACCTCGCCGCCAACTGTTTTGGGTTGCCAGACCATTTACGCCATTCCAAAAAGGGACACCGGATTTTGAAGAATGGAATGGTTGGTTTACGGATAATGCAGAGCTGGGTGAAATCATCAAGTATTCAAATTGTGCCACTCCGGATTTTGTAGAGCTGCTTTATACGGACGGTTATCCCAATTACTATCTCATCTGCCTGTCAGATAACGACCCTGAGAATCCTGTCGTCTGGAGTACGGATCATGAGGAATTTTTCACGGAAGTAACCAATGAGGGACGACTGAATGATTTTCTCGACAGGTTCATGACTAAGGAGGAATTCCTGAAATTGGTGAAAAGTAAACTTGAAGAGTGAATATAATAGTTGGATTAATGCTTTATTTTATAGCAAAGCTATAAGAATGGAGAAATTTCTTCAAAATAAATATAATAAGCGGTTTGCCCCCCCCTGAAAATCAGTTTGCCACAGAACATTATCAACCTCGAAAAATAAAAATATACGACATATGAATAGAATGTTGATACTATACATTTTTTTGTTGCTTTGCGGCACGGTTTCCGCACAACAAACAGTAGAATGGAATGATTTGCAGCCCCTGACGGATGATGCACACCGCACAGTATATTATAAAAAAGACAGTAAACGGCCGTTGCAGGGAAAATATCGCATTATACGAGGGCTTGACGAAGAACACGTGAAACTTTCAGACGGCATGATAAACGGTGACTATCATCGCTACCGTGACGGGGTATTGCGTGAGTCGGGCATATATGTCAAGGGCAAGCGTAACGGTACATTCACGGAATACTACCAAGACGGCGTTACTCCCCGAAAGGAAACACCCATACTACAAGGCAAGATAGACGGAACTGTAAAGACCTATTTCCGTAACGGAAAAATAGAGATAGAAAAGGAGTACAAACAGAGTGTGGAGAACGGGCGGGAACGTCGCTTTGCCAACAAGACGGGTAAGCAGATTTTTGAATCTCATTATATCGACGGGAAAAAAGATGGCGAGGAATGGGAAATCTTCGAGGACGGCCGCGCAATACGCAGCAAGACTACATGCCACTACCGTAATGGAAAACTCGACGGTTCGTATCGTGTGGAATCAACATGGGAGGGTAAACCCTATATAACCATTGAGGGACAATACACCGACGGTGAGAAATCAGGGCAATGGATACAGCATAACTATCAAGATAATACCCAAACCTGCACATGGCATGGTGAAGGTGGGGCTTAAACTTAGATGAAAACCGTCATCATAACACTACTTTTGACGGCTGCATCGGTCATGAGTTGCAAGCCGCCTATGCCTCCGACAGACAATGAGTCCGCCTGCACATCTTCATGCAAACAAGACCAACGGACAGCGGATGTTATTGGCGAAGCGGATATAATAACGGGGATTGCTTCCGATGATTTTCCCTCCCTTTTCATACAAGGCAATCATTTCCAGTTCCAACGCAAGAATGGATTATATGCTCCTTTGGGTATTGGGTTCATGGAGGTCATAGCCGAGCAGAACCCCGTCATACCATTATACCGGACAGCAACGTGCAAGGAGCCGGAAGATAGCATTGCACTGCATCAGTATCCGTTTGACAAGGATATTGCCGAGCGGAAAAGGAAGGATGACAATCCGCAGGAATGGCAGGACGGACAGAATAACGCTTCATGCAAAGATGGCAGATATTACTATCGTTACTCTTCGGAATCAGATACGTTAATGCCCTTGGCATGGAGATCCGGAAGCAACATACATGAATACTTAGAAGAGACGGCAAGTCTGATCTACACTTTTCCCATGCTCCGTTTTAGAGTGTTGGGCTTAATGGCGGGAAGGGCTGAAATTGTACTGAACGAGGAAAGCGGAAAAACGGCATGGATCAACTGTTCATCTGGGCAGATTATGATGCATGGAAACAGGATGCAACGCAACCGCAGCCTCATGCGGATAAATGGTATTCCAGCGAAAAGAACGCATGACTTTGACACCTACTATATCTCTTGGGAAGACTATCTTCGCATGGTGACGGTAGTCTGCTTCAAGGACAATACAGAAGTCCGAAAACCGTTTGAGGTACAAGGCGATACAATAAAGAGTGAACAAGGCTGGAAATTATGGAAACAAGGAGAAGAGCTACTGATAAAAGATATTATAGAATACTACCTTGAATAATGTCGGCTGCCGGACAAACGCCGGGGAACTCTTTCGGGCGGGACGGGGCGCGGGAAGTTTCGGCGAACAGCCGAAGCCCCGTGTGTCAAAGTGCAAGCGCAAGATAGTGAAAACCCTTTCACCCACGTTAGGGATTGCAGGGGAAAAGCCACAGCATAGCGAGGACTTGTAGCGGAAAGCCCGACCCGAAGGGGGAACGCCCAAACAACCACCCGAACAAACTGCTTTTTGGCAAGGATTGCATTTATGGAAAAATACGAAGTAGATTATAGTGAGTCATCCTATTTTGTTTTTTAATACAAACAATGCGATTTCGCCCAATAGCAAAGTCAAAAAGCTACCTATCCAAAGATAATAACCTGTTGACAAATGAAAAACTCCAAGAGTGCTTTCAATGCCCCGTTCGAGAGTGTAAAATAAACTGTGTCAGGCTATAATAATAATAGTTTAACACAGTTTTTATAATATGGCCAATTTGGAAATAGACTACAAGAAAGCAGCCCAGCAGCTGCGTAGCGGTGAAGCACTCTTCGGTAAAGACGGAGCTTTGGCTCCTATGCTAGAACGTATCCTAAACGCAGCCTTAGAAGGTGAGATGGATGCTCACCTTAATAGCGTTGACTGCAGTTCTGGCAATCGTCGTAACGGCAAGATGAGCAAGACCGTACAGACAAAGTATGGAGAGGTGATAGTCGAAACCCCTCGTGACCGTGACGGTTCTTTTAAACCGGAGACAGTTAAGAAACGTGAGACAATTCTTGCTGAAGGTATGGCAGATCAAATCATCAACATGTATGCTCTTGGTACAAGCACTCGTGATATAAGCAAGTACTTTGAGCGTGAGTTTAACACAACCCTTTCAGCAGAAACCATCAGTGCTATAACCGACCGAGTTATTCCCGAAATAACAGCCTGGAAGTCCCGTATGCTTGACCCCGTCTATGCCATTTGCTGGCTTGACGCCATTCACTACAAGGTAAAAGACGATAAGGGTCGTGCAGTCACTCGTGCAATATACAATGTCCTAGGTGTAAACAAGTCTGGTCACAAGGATCTTCTTGGTATGTATATATCTGAGAGTGAGGGTGCTAACTTCTGGCTTGATGTTATGACCGACCTTCAGAACCGTGGTGTACGTGATATTCTGATTTGTTGCGTAGACGGTCTTAAGGGATTCCCTGATGCCATCCAAAGTGTATTCCCGGAAACCTCCGTTCAGCTATGTGTAGTCCACCAAATCCGTAACTCAATCAAGTATGTAGGAAGCAAGCATCAGAAAGAGTTTCTGAAGGATCTCAAGACCGTATATGGTGCTGTAAGCAAGGATTCTGCATTAGCACAGCTTGACATGGTTGATGAAAATGGGGTGAGATGTACCCCATAGTAATCAAATCCTGGCGCGACAACTGGGAGCGTCTTACGGAATATTTTCAGTATACTCCTGCAATCCGCAAACTTATCTACACAACCAATACGGTTGAGGGCTATCATCGTCAGGTGCGTAAAGTAACGAAGAACAAAGGTGTGTTCCCGTCAGACACCGCACTTGAAAAGCTTGTGTATCTTGCCTATCGAGACATTAGTGGGAAATGGACTATGCCACTGTCTAATTGGGCACTGATATCACAGCAACTTGCCATAAAATTTGGTGATAGGTTCAAGATTATGTAACTTTGCTTGTGAAAGGCTCCTCTTATTTGTATGCAGATGTGAAATCTGCACACAAATAAGAGGGAAAGAATAAAAAACAGAGCCGTGACACAGTTCAGTTTACACTACCCCCGGATGAATGTTCGGGGGATTTTTTTTCTTTTGGGCGTTCCCGTGGGACGGTCGGGCTTTACGTTTCAAGTCCTCGCCTAAAGGCTGTGGGCTTTAC
>ENA-UADE01000093-UADE01000093.1-human-gut-metagenome-genome-assembly--contig:-NODE-93-length-29036-cov-10.409786_pt1 | contig 29036 bp, 26 predicted proteins | sample MGYA00244226_ERZ654251 | MGnify/ENA primary metagenome ERZ654251 (study PRJEB26926, sample SAMN06165073) | human gut metagenome | biome: ENVO:00009003; feature: ENVO:2100002; material: ENVO:00002003... | reverse complement strand
CGGGCTTATTTTATACCCCGCACCCCGAAGAAGATAAGCGGCTGGGTACCGTTGGCCATGTCCGCATGGACTTCGGGCGCAGCGGAAACGAGTTCTGGCATACATGGTGGCCCCGTGGCCCGGAGGAACTGAACAGCCCCGCGTTCAAAGCGGAGTTGCAGCAGATCGTTGGCAAGCTCCGTGAAGATGTGCTGAAAAACCGCTTCGCGATGGAGCGTTTCTGCTATGACCACGGCGGGAAAATCAGCGGCGGCTATGTACAGAACTACGGCTACATCGTGGAAACGGAGCGCTACCGATACTGTCTGCGCTGCAACCCCTCTCCGGGCGATTATAACGGCTACCTCGCGGTATACGATTTGGCCGTCCAGCGGCAGAACATGGCACGGGACAAGCCTCTGGTGGGCCGCGTCACCTATGCCAACGGCGATACACAGGAGTTTACCGATGCCGAAGCCTTTCTCAAGCGTGTGCGGGAAGAACTTCCGTATCACCCCACCACAGGATTCCGTTACGAGGTGCTGACCGATGATCCCACCGTCCACAAGCAGGTGGATGACATGATCTTTGACTTCTATGGCGAGGAAAATCCCCGCCAGTTGGAGGAATATCAAAAAACGCCCAAACAGGGCATGACAATGGGAGGAATAAAATGATGGACAGAAAAATGGTGAATTTTATCAAGGAGCAGTATCCCCCCGGCACCCGCATCCGGCTTAATTCGATGGAGGACCCTTATCATCCCATTCTTCCCGGCACGGAGGGCGAAGTAGATTTCGTGGACGATGGGGGGCAAATTTTCATGAAGTGGAACAATGGCCGCACGCTGCCGCTCGCCCCCGGCGAGGACAGCTTCACCGTGCTGCCGCCCAAGCTGTCCACCCTCAAGCTGTATATGCCCCTGACCGCCGATCTCTACGAGCGGAACGAGTACGGCGAGTTCGACGACAGCAGCACATTGCTGGAGGGCAGTGAGCTGCGCGGCTATCAGGATCAGATCACGGCGGCGCTGGTGAAAAACCGGATGCCGGAGGAGACGGAGCGCGGTCTCATGCATTGGTATGATGAAGCCGACAGCGTTGACCGCAAGGTACGCTCTGCCGTCTTCACCGTGGAGAAGCGTGACCGGCAGCTCTGGGGCGTGGCGGAATGCCTCGTCGCCGGGGAGTTGTCGGACACAGAGCTGGAAACCTTAAAGGAATACCTCACTGGCCAGGCATCGGACGGCTGGGGCGAGGGCTTTGAGCAGCGGGAGATTTCCGTGGATGACGGCGGTGAATTGTATGTCCACTTTTGGAACTCGGACGAGTGGAGCATCCAGACGGAGCAGGAGCTTTTCTCCCCCAAGCTGGCGGATGGACTGCCGGAGCTGTGCTTCTCCACGCTCCCCGGCACCGGCGAGCTTATCTGCATCAAGCGCGGTGAGATCGGCTACTATCCCAGCGATTGGAACACGAACGATCCAGCACATAACCGTGAGATAGCGGACTATAACAATGAGCGGCTTGGCGTTACCCCCGCGCAGGAAAAAGCCATGAAAACAGGATCTATGTTTGGCTTATCCCAGTTCTAAGATAAGCCGTGTAATCCTGTGAGTTTTGTTATCCAAGGAGTTTCCCCAAACACAAGGAAACTCCTCGGATACACACAAAAGTTACAAGATAATTCATTCTCGTAAAAACCATATAACATCAGTTTTTCCATCTTCTTTTCCTTTTATAGGTGTCGGCAATTTTGCTGGAAGACCGCGTTCCCGCAAGACCTTATTTGCTTGCTCAGAGGTAACAGTGGCGTAGATCATTGTGGACTGTATAGATGAATGACCCAAAAACGCTTTAATTGCAGGCAGTGAGCATCCGCAGGTCAGCATATCAACCGCAACTGTGTGACGAAAAGCGTGCGGGGTATAAGATTTTTGCCGGAATAAATCTGGATGTAATTCTTTTGCCATGGTCACATACTTAGAAACAATTTCTTCAACGCACGAGATGGTCATATGTTCATTTCGTTGGCTTGAAAAAACATGGCGGTTTTTCTCACCATTCATCAAACCCGCTTGTTTGAAATGAACCTTTAATAGATCCGCACATTCGTTTGGAATAACAATTCGTCGAGCCTTGCTACCTTTGCCAACCAAGCGTACCCGTGTTTCTAAGCCAAAGGTAACATCATTTACGGTTAGATCACAAAGTTCCTGTGCTCTTGCACCACTTGCATAAAGAAAACTCATTATGACAACATCTCTCCGGCCACAAATTGTTTGTCGGTTCGGCAGCAACAGCAAGATTCGCATTTCTTCTGGCAAAAAGAATACCACATCATCACCGTTTCTTTTCGGCACTCTCTTTCTTTCGGTTCCCAGAACACAGGAGGAAAACGCTCCAGCAGACACCACATCCCTTCTCATTGCGAATTTCGCAAAAGAAGATAGCGCCGCAAGCCTTTGGTTTCTGGTTTGCTTGCTACAGCCTCGTGTATTTTCCAACCAAAATAGAAACTCATCGATCATGCCGCTGTCCAGTATAGAGAATGTTACTTTCTCCGCATGGACCCCCTTTTCTTCCTCTAAGAAGGTAAAGAAGAGACGCAAAGCTGCTTTGTAAGATCGGATTGTATTTTTGCTGACACCTTTCGTGTCCGGCAGATAGCTGTCAAAAAATTCAGCCAACAGCGTTATGAATTCCATGCCGCGTTTCATTCGTCAATCACCTCCGGAAAGATGCAATTTTTTCTCACATAGTCCGTTATCAGAGTTTGTTCACGTTGAAAAAAGTCATAATTTGCCTGCAAATATTTGTCCGTTTCTCTTAGGTCACAATGGCCGAGGTATGTGGATATGAAAGGGACAGCATCATCAAAGTCAAGCGATGTTTGCAATAATCGGTTAAAGGAATTCGCCACAAATGTATGCCTAAAGCAGTGAAGACACGGCCCGCGTTCATTTTTCCGTGTTCGCTCAAAAACAATGTCACAGTCTTGCAAAAGGTGTTTCATTCTTTTTCGCGCCCACTCCGCCGAAAAGCGTTTTCCGCTGATTTTATTTACAAACAAGTATTTTCTGTGCGGTATAATTGACAAATACCCTCGAAGAAGTTCTGTTAAAGACTCATCCATAGGCACATATCGTTGCTTGTCGTTTTTAGCGTGTCTTACAAATAAAACCCCCGAATTCAGGTTGATGTCTCTCGTTTCCAACTCCAGTGCTTCATTCCTGCGCAAGCCGCATCCGTACAGTATCCGCAGTAAAATGCAGAACAGGACTGCACTTTCGGGGTTATTATCACTATACGGAAGATCGTCAGCGGAGGATATCATCCTTTTCCACTCTTCATCGCTAAAAATATACGGTGTGTAAGTATGGGAGCAACTCGGATATTCCGGCTCAAATGCAGCAACACCTACAGAACGCAAATATTTTGAAAGCCCCCTGTATCTCGCAATGTAGCTTACTTTGTTTGCGCTTGTTCCACATATCGTAGAAAGCCACTGGTTGACGGCGTTTTCATCAAGACACCTTGTAGAAACATTGCTTTGCAGCAAAAAAGAATCCAAGCTCCTAAGCATGACTTCATGATTGTGCGTGCTCCTTCCAGCCGACAGAAGCAACCGGAGATAATCGCAAAATTCAACGGCTAAGACACTCTTGAAATCATTTTTCATTGAAATCCCTCCCCATATTATCAAGCCATTCTTTAAGCTTGCCCGTAGCTGGAGGGACAGCAATTGCGCATCGCCGAAGGTTTTCAATATCCAGACGGACATAATTATTAAAGCAAAGGTAACTTTGATGCCCCAAAATCTTGTGTACTACAGAGTACGGAACATCTTCCGCCACCAATTCAGTTGCAAGACTCATGCGCAGAGCGTGCGGGCCGGTTTTTCGGTCACCTGTATATATTCCGGCTTTTGTCAAGTAGCGTGTCATTATATGGTGTACGGTGGATCGTCCGATTGGTGTGAACGGGCATTGTGCCCTCAAAAAGATATTTGCACTGTCTGAGTTAGGACGCCCCATTGTTAGGTAAGCAAAAAGTGCCGTTCTGATTTCCGGTAGAAGTTCCAGTTTTGCAAACACGCCAGTTTTAATTTGCGTAAATTCAATTGTATTTGTGTCCCAGTGGACATCATCCAGTTTTAAGTTGCAAATATCAGATACACGAATACCAAGCCGTGCTGCCAGCAGCAACATAACATAATCGCGTAATCCTTTTGCAGTACATTTATCTACTACATTCAACAGCTTTTCGATCTCGTCTTTTGAGTAGACGGTAGGCACGGGTTTTGCGCGGCGAACTGAAGGTACAAATTCAGTCAAATCCACAGGGTGGAGCTGCTTTTGGTAAAGATACCTCAAGAGTTTCCTGGCTGCACAACCAAAATTTTCTTTTGAGCCACTTGCTGAAAATGCCGCATAAATAATCTGTGCATTGATCTCTTTTGAATCTGAAATCCCCTGCTGCTCTATAAAGTGAAGGAATTCATAGCAATACAGTTTTTGAAGTTTGCGTGTACTTTCGCTAATAGGTTGTTTGCACAGCATTTCAGAAAAGCCATCAAAAACATCGTTGAAATATCTCAATTCTTTCTGGCTTGCTTTTGTGTGAACCATAATATATGGCTGTTTATTTAGAATGTCGTTCAATCTTTTTACATGAAAAGACATGTAGAAAGACCTACCATTGGAGGTCTTTTCATCATGCGTTGCCAGATAAGCATCACCTACTGCTTCGGTATATTCGGATATTTTGTTTTCCCTCATGTAACGGTCTACTCTACCCATGGCTTCGCGGTAATGGCGTATTGACTTGCTGGGGTACTTCTGTTCCTGTAGTTGCAGAAGAAGTTCCTCCCACAATTGCGGCATATTGCCTGTGATAATTTCACATTTCATGGAATGCACCACCCTCTATATTCTGATTGGCTCACGCCTGTTTTCAGAATACAAGACGGCAGTGCATTGAGCAATATTATCCCAGAAACAGTATTAGAAAGGCGTGATATAAATAAATGAAAAATATGAAAACTCCTTGGATAACAAAACTCACAGGATTATTCGGCTGGGGCGTTCCAGGTGCGGACCCGAAAACCTATGAGCGGGGCGGGATGAAAATGGGAGGGATGACCCTTGGGTAAGAGGATATTCGAGGTATATCTTGCGAAAGAAGGCGTACCCAACAACGAGGCGTATGCCAAGCTGGACTTGCCTGCCTCACCGTGGGAACTGTGGGACGCGCTGGACAAGGTGCGGCTGAACGAGGGTGAGCAGTTGTACATGGAGATCGACGATTACTATGCTTTCGAATATCTTGCCCCGCATTTAGAGGAGCTGGATATCAGTCTCAACGAGCTCAACGACCTTGCCGCAAGGCTTGCGACGTTGGATGAGGTACAGGGGATCGCCTTTGAGGGACTGTTCTCCATGGAGGTGCAGAAAAAAGTAAACACCAACGGCGGTATCATCACAATGCAGGATATGAGAGATCTGGCGGTCAGCGCAAAGACCGACTGCTATCATGTGGTGGATGCCGCCGACGACGCCCAGCTTGGCCGCTTCTACGCGGAAAACGACTTTGTGCCGGAACTGGAGGGCATATCGGATGCGGTATTCGAGATGCTGGACTTTGCCGGCATCGGAAGAATGATGCGATGCAGTGAAAACGGCGTATTTGTGGGAAACCTGTATGTGCTGCGGGACGGCGAACTGACAACCGTGCCGCCCTGCGCCAAGGACTTGCCGGAAAAGCCGGGATACCTCTTCCGGCTCACGCTCGGATTGCATCCCGATATTGGCGATGACCGCACGGTGACGTTGATCCTTCCCGCAGCAGAGGCGGAGCTGCTGGATGCGCAGGCGCAGCTCGGCACAGAGGGCTGGGAGGGCGTCGCGGTCATTGATTACGATGGAATCATTCCCTATGCGGCAGAATTCACCGACCTGCCCATGGAACTGGACGAATTCAACGTGCTCGCCGCAGCGGTGCGGGATATGCCCTCGCCTGAAAAGCAGCTTCCAAAGCTGAAGGCGCTGCTGAAGCAATTTGAAGTACAGGACATTGCGACCGCCATAAGCCTGACAGAGCATCTGGATGACTACGTTCTCACACCGGAGATCAGCTCGCCGCAGGAAACTGCCATCGACCAGCTTCACTTCATGACGGATGACCACTCGGTGGAATTGCTGCTCTCCCATGTAAACCTCTACGCCTACGGCTGCGACCTCATCAGAGAGGACAACGCAGTGCTCTCGCCCTACGGTCTGCTGCACCGTGCGGACTATCAGCCCATGCTGTCGCCAGTGCAAAAAGCATCAGAAGCGAACATGACGATGAGATGAGTAAAGCAGCTTACAACCTCTCCAGGCATTTCCGCGCAGCATAGGCGATAAAGTCTTCCGGCGTGAGGACTTCGGCACCATGTGGAATCTCACGCCATCTTTTCTGTACATCAGGATCAGGGCTACACATTGCCACCGCCATTGCAATCCGGATTTCTTTTCGTACCTCATCTACGGTGGTGTTGTGTCTACGGGCAACTTCTAACAGTGCGGTATCGGCGCTTATGTTCTTTCTCTTCATGGTATCTCTCCTTGCTATTTTGAACGGTTGCCGTTCTTATAGAACTACAATAGCACAGAGGTTTAGGGGAAAATCGTCGAACGCAGTCGAAAAAAAACAGAGGTCTGCAAAAAAGCAAACCTCTGCACCGGTGTTACCGCAATTCGTCGACCAAAGTATCCAGCACATTCATCACCTTACGCTGCCCTTCTGGTGACAGTGTTTTCAATCGCTCGGAGAGCTCTGTGGCGTGAAGCAGCGTTGCCACATCCAAATTATCCTGAAGCAGCTCGTCCGTTCCAACCTTGAGTACATTGGCGATGGTGACCAGCTTATCCAGCTTTGGTGCTTTGACTCCGCGCTCGACCACACTCATGTGGTCCACGCTGTAGTCCACGGCAGCAGCAAGATCCTCCTGCGTCATACCGGCACGCTCACGGGCAGTTTTGATTCGTTTTCCCAATGCGACCTGATCCATACAGCAATCTCCTTTTGAACGGAATCCGTTCTTAAAGTATATTGGAGATGTTATTCGATTCACAGGAGCAAAAAGAACGGCAACCGTCCTATATGGACGGAGCAGAAAAAATAACAGCAAGGGGCCGTATTCCCGGATGGAGGAAGCGGCCCCCTTCTTTTTTGCTCATTTTGTTACCAAATCCGGGACAGTGGTCTCGGAAAGGAGCAGAAATGCGAGAAGAAAAGTTGTTGAATTACCTGAAAGGAGCATGTACTGGGCGAAAATACAGAGCGAGCGGTGCTGAACTGGAAGCAGCCCTCGGGATTAGCGGAACAGATCTTCGTAAACTGGTAAATCGTATGAGGCGCAAAGGTATTCCCATTGGGAGTGATCGATGCGGATATTTCTACGCTGCGACTGCCGGCGAAGTCTACTCCACGATTCAGCAGCTTCAAAGCATGGAAAATGGACTGGCGGCAGCAAGGCACGGATTAGAGCGGTCACTGGATGCGTTTCCCTTGAGAGAAGGTGCATCTTGAACAGCTTTATCCCCTGGGTGGGGGGCAAAGGTAAGCTGCTGTGGATCATCAACAAGATGGCACCGGAGCGATATAGCCGCTTTATCGATGTGTTTGGGGGCAGCGGCACAGTAACCATGAACCGCCCTACTCGGAAGGGGTGCATGGAGGTCTACAACGACTTCAACGGGAACCTTACCAACCTGTTTTGCTGCGTGAAAAACCGCACCCTTGCGTTGCTTTCAGAATTGGGCTTCTTGCCGTTGAATACGCGGGACGACTTCAATGTCCTTTACAAGTTCTTCTCCAGAGGTGAGTTCACGGATGATTACCTGCAGGAGGAGATGAATCTGACAGAGGTCTACTTGAAGCCTCCCGATGCCGAAGCCATCCGCGCACTTATGCTGGAACGCGCTCCGCGCGGAGATATCCGCCGTGCCGCAGATTACTTCAAGCTGGTTCGCTACAGCTTCAGCGGCAGCGCCAAGTCCTTCGGCGGCAAGCCCTGCGACATACGCCGCTTCTTTCATCTCATTTGGGAGTGCTCCCGCCGACTGGCAAATGTCATCGTGGAAAATAAGGACTTTGAGGATGTCATCCGCCAGTATGACCGGGAGGATGCCTGGATCTACTGCGACCCGCCCTACTTTGAGGCGGAGTGCTATGAGGTGGGCTTCCCAAAAGCGGATCACCAGCGGCTCCATGACACGCTTCTGAATTGCCGCGGGTATGTTATGGTGTCCTACAACTACTGCCCGTACATTTCAGAACTTTATAAAGAGTTCTTCATCTTTCGCACTGTCCGTCCCAACAGTATGTCGCAGACGGCAGGCAGCGAATATGAGGAAGCCATCATCACCAACTATGATCCCCGTAAAGCCTGCTGGCAGCTGACTTTAGACTGCTTGCTGGATGGCAACAGCGATACCCGATACGAACTGATGCACGAACCTACCAATGCTATCAAAACACCAATCAAAGAAAAATGAGGAGGAACCATACTATGAACTTTATTCTTACCAGAGACAAGGCCACCACCATCCCGCCTGCGGCAATGAAGCTGAGTGGCATCCCCGACAACGCAAAGCTGGAACTGACCACGTTGGACGGAGCTGTGATCCTGACGAAATCCAAAATGACCACGATGGAATATGTCAAGTTGCTCACGGCGTTGACCGCCCATGTTGGTCAGATCCTCCTGTCCTTGCGGGACACCTGTGGCCACTGTGACGAGTGCGATGAAGACGGTTGTGTTTACAGTAATCTGTCAATCGAAGAACTTTGCCGACCTTCTGTCACCGTTCCCGATTGGGCCCGAGAGGAAGCGGACATCGCGCCCGACGCCAAGCTGGACTGCTATGTGGATGAGGACTCCGGCGTGATTACCGTCTGCGAGGCAGACAATGACTTCGACCTCTCCGATGTATCGCCCGCAATCCTGTACGCTCTGCGCAAGTCCGGCTGTTGTTTGTCCGCTCTGGAAGATGCGCTGATGGAGAATGATATTATCTACGATAAGTGATACCGTAGGCATTCAAAGAAGAAGCGAGGTGAGATATCCAAAATGAATGAAACCTATCCCTACCCGTATTCCGCTGCTGAAGCCCGTAAGCGGAATGAGCTTTCCCTTTGGCGGGAGAGCCACAAGACAAACATCGCCTGCCGTAACGCTATCGAGGACGCCATTCGCCAGAATTTCGATGGGATGAACCTTCAGACAGATTGTTTAAAGGCCGTGCTGGACGAATACGGCTACAAGCGCACCGCATGGGTGCTCGCCAATACGCTACACGAACTCAAGTGGGATGGGCGTTTCAGCTACGCCAACAAGCATTGGGCAGAGAAGATATATATTCCCACAGATCTCAACCACAACAGCGATTTTGTTGTCCGAAGCCATCCGGCCGTGCTGGATGGCTTCGTCAGTTTCTACCGCAAGGCGGTGCAGGCGCTGAATCTCTTCGGCGCGGAGCATTGCGTCGGTGACCGCGCCGAGCAGGACTATACCGGCAAGGTGCTGGTACTCAGCCCCGACACACTGAAAGAATCCTGCTGGAGTCAGGAAAACCAGCTCTGGTATGCCCATGACGGCTTTGGCTGTTCGCCTCACGCCATTGGCCGCTCGGTGCGCTGCACCTGCCTTAGCGACGGGGAGATGACACGCTGGAACCGCAGCGAGTTTATCGGTGTGCTGGATGACAAGTTCCTTCCGGAATGGGCAAAGCCGAAGCTGGCAGAGCTTCAAGCGCAGGAGCAGACCAACGCGCCCACGATGGGCGGCATGAATATGAAGTGAGGAGGATGTCTGAATGTGCATGACCTATTACACCGTGGACGATCTCCGCCCCGGAAAACCCGGATGGGATGTGAGACAGTTCTCCGCATTGGCGGAGGCCATCGACCATTACCAGACGCTCCCTATGAACGGTGTCCGCGTCCTTGGTATGGCGGATGACGCCCACGCCTATGAACTCATCCGCTGTGTGCGCCTTTTCCCCGGCGACGCCCAGGGCGAGGATGTTCTGTCGGCAGATTACCGGCGCAGCGGCTTGACGAAAAAGAATGCTGCTTTGAAAACTGCGCTGGATATCTGCTTAGAAGCCCTGCATCCCCGTTTCCTGTTGGAGCCGGAACGTCTGGTTCCCGTTCCCCAGCGCAGAAAGCTGCGGGAAGAACTGCGGGAGGCGCTTCTCTGGCAGGGTTATGAAGAAAACTACGATTCCGCCATCCGTTCCGTTTTTGTGGGCGGCGTTGGTTGGATCTCACCCCAGGACGTGAAAAAGCAGCGGCAGCTTCCCCTGGTGTTGAGCTACCGGGTAGACGGCATGACGAAAGACGGCGCCTACCTCTCCTTAGAAGTGGAGCCTTGGGAATATGACCTCCTGCTGGAGCAGACAAGAGATCACTATAAAAATAAAGAAAAGAGGAACACAAAATGAAACGAATGCTATCTCTCTGCGCTGCGGCGTTGTGCCTGACTTTGGCGCTGACGCCCACTGCGCTGGCGGCAGACTTTGAACCCGCGGTACCGGACGCCAAGGTCTGCTACCCCACCGCCATCGTCCGAAACGACGATGGCACAGAACTGAAGAAAATCTATGATCTGAGTCCGGAAGACGATCCTGCGGGCATTCCCCGCTCGGACTTTCGGCAGGACGGCTTTCAGTACACCCTGACGGATCTTCTGAAGCAGGAGCTTCCTGAAAACGAGAGCCGCCAGCATACGGAGCATGTTTCTATCGAGAGCGCTAAAAAGGATATGGAATCCGTGCTGGCGCTGCTGCCGCAGGAGCGTGAGTTCATCACGGACGACGGGCTCATGGGAACCCTGACACTCCGACTTGACACCGTGCAGGTCGAGCCGTCCGGCTACGGCAGTTCTACAAAGCAGCTTTCCGTCAAGCGCAGCTATCCCAATCTTGCCGAGCAGGATACACAGTACATCCCCAAGAGCATTGAGGACGGCGGCAGGACCCTGACGCTCTCGGACATCCAGTGGCAGACGGACAATACCGCAAACATGGATGGATATGCTGTGGGTGACCGCTTTACAGCCGTTGCCGTCTATATCGGCAGCGCCACCAGCAGCTACGTCAAGGGCTACACCGTCACGGCGGATTATACCGGAACCGTCAGCCGGATCGCCCTGAACCGTGTCCGCTATGTTGCCATTTTTGAGGGAACGCCCATCCAGCCCGCAGAGCCTGCGAACGCACCTTCCGCGGCATCCGCTTTCCGCTGGTCCTATGTGCTGATTCCCCTCGGAATTGTGGCTGCGGCAGGAGCCGGTGTCGGCGGTGCGCTGCTGGTGAAGCACAGAAAAGAAAACGCAGAAGAGGAGGAAACGGAAGAATGAAGAAGATCATCACACTTTGCCTGAGTCTTTGTATGACAGCGGCTTTGGCGGCTCCGGCGTATGCGCTGGAATACAGTATCGACGCGCCGAATGATTACGACTTCGGCAAGGACACCTCTATTGAAGTGATCCATACGGCAGATGGCGGTGCCATGCGCAACGAGGATGTGAGTAAGAACGCAGCACTCATTCCGCCCGCCTTTGGCTCAGAGAGCATGAATGCGCTGCATACCGGCGAATACCTGACGCCGAATCTTGCGCCGCGCACCCTTCCCACGGCTGGCGCCGTGATCAGCGGCAGCGGTGATGTGGTTACCCCAGGGAGCACGGTAAGTAGCGGCAACGGCTATCAGCCCTCTGTGCTGTTCACGGAGGTGGCAAGCGATCTCTACTACAAAAATGGTTCCCTCGGCAAGATCGAGATCCCCACGCTGGGGCTGAGCGTGTGGATCTATCAGGGCACGGACAGCAAGACGCTCGTCAAGGGTGTCGGACATTTTGAGGACACCTCCATCTGGGAGGGCAATGTCTGCCTCGCCGCCCACAACCGCGGCGCCAACAGCTACTTCGGTCAGATCCACACGCTGAACATCGGGGACAAGATCACCCTGACGACCAAGCTGGGTACCCGCACCTACAAGGTGACGGATGTCAGTAAGGTCAGCGAGACAGACCGCAGCGGTCTTACGGACTCCGGCGAGAATATGCTCACACTTTACACCTGCGTCCGCAACCAGCGGGACCAGCGCTGGTGCGTCACCGCAGTGGAAACTTGATTTTTTCTCCGTTTTGCCGGATCGGTTCTGTTCGACTTCTGCCCGTCGCCTGTGATATGGTGAAGCTGCGAGGAAGATTTCCACATACACATTTAGAATGGAGGCAGAACGATGAACAGATTGAAGAATACCGGGCTCGTCCTCTGCGGTCTCGTGCTGGGGCTTTCGCTGAGTGCTCCCGCGGCGCAGGCGGTGGAATCGCTGAAAGCGACGCTTTCCACAAACCGCATCCTTGTAGACGGTCAGGAAGTCCGCCTGACGGCGTACAACATCAACGGCAACAACTATGTGAAGCTGCGAGACATTGGCGAACAGGTCGGTTTCAATGTCTGCTGGGACAGCGATGCCAAATGTGTACAGGTCGAATCGGGCAAGCCCTACACCGGCGAAGCGCCAGAAAAGTCTGCGGAGGCAAAGCCCGTGGAGCAGCCCGCGCAGACAGATGTTGCCGCTGCAAAGCAGGACATCGTTGACCGCACCAATGCCATCCGCAGAGAGCAAGGAATTTCTGCGCTGACTGTCAATGCCAAACTCATGCAGGCGGCGCAGGTACGAGCCGACGAGATGGCCGCAAGTGGCATCTACTCTCACACCCGTCCGGATGGGCGCAAGAGCAACACCGTCACCGACAGCAAATACACTGGAGAAAATATTCACAGTATATCGGAGTTGTACCTCGAGCAACAGCAAAAAACGCTCTCCGAAGCGGTGGTCAATCTGTGGTCTAATTCCAAGGCTCACGCGGACAACATGACAAGCTCCCGCTATGGCGAGATCGGCGTCGGACTGGCGCGGGGCGTTAACCAAAACGGTCTTGACTGCTGTGCGTGCAGGTCTTCCTGCTGGACGGCTGTGAAGTCACTTGGGTGGATACGCCCGCAAGTAAGTAAATCATCAACTCTCACGCAAGAGCAGATCGCAAGGTCTGCTCTTTTTATTACGCATTTTTAGAAAGGAGAACCCTATGAAACCTATGAAAAAACGCCTGTTGTCTCTGCTTTTGACACTGGTGACAATCTTGAGCCTGCTGCCGACTTCGGCCTTCGCTGCGTCGAACACGGGTTCCGGCCTCAAGATTACCACCAATCAGGCATATTGGAGCACGCGCCTGCTCGCCAACGGTACCCCGTACAGCTACCGCCCGCCGCTGGCAGACGGCAAGCTCGTGTACTGCATGGATAGCGGCCTCGGCTATCATTACGCAACGCCTTCGTACCTGAATTCCTTTACATGGACTTCCGGCACCGGTGCAGATGCAGATGCCGTATTGCAGTCGGCGCTCACAAACAGTGGTCTCAGCGAGATGGATGCCGCGACCGTTGAGAATGTCAAGTGGATGATGACCTACCTCAACGATTGCAAAGAGTCAAACGTCGGCCAGCTTTTTATGGCCGTACAGACCTACGTTTGGGAGAATCAAAGCTATAAAGGCGAGCCCGGTGGAGACGGCGACGCGGGCGGCTATGCCAACGCCGACACCTATGATTTGTATCTGAGCCTCATCGACTCCCTCCTTGCAAAGAAAGCAGCTGAGGATGCCGAGTTCCAGCGTCAGATTGAGGAGTACGCTGCGCAGGGTATTGCTGCAACCATCGTGGAGGATGAGAGTGCAAGATGGGCGGTGTATGCGATCTCCAGCAACCGCAAAAATCAGTCATTCTTTAACTACTATGGACCGCGCAAGCTCGTAACGGGCGAGCCAGCGCCTGACCAGCCGGAGCAGCCAACGGGCGGCACGGGCAAAATCGTGCTGAAAAAAACTGCCGGTGGGACCACAACCGGTCTCGCCGGTGCACGTTTTAGCATCTACTTTAACGGTCAGATCGTCGGCAGCGACATTACCAATGCGCAGGGCGAGATCTATGTTGAGGATGCCGCCACCGGTCTTTGGAGCTTTGTCGAGACCTCCGCACCGGACGGCTATTGCGTCGATCCCACGCCGAAGAGCGTGTACGTAGATGTAACTGAGGGTGACCGCGAGTACACCGTCGCGGCGGTCAACTACGAAAAGCCCGATATGAAGATTATCAAGACCGATGCGCAGACCGGTGCGCCGATCCCCGGCACGGTGCTGTCCATCAAATCCGTGACCGGCAGCTATTCCACCTCTGTCACGACCGGGACGGACGGTTCCGCACTGCTCTCGGCCATTCCTGCCGGTGTCTATGTTGTGCGTGAGGAATCCGTTCCCGAGCCGTACATCGTAACCAATACCGAGCAGACCGTGGCGCTGCGCCCCGGCAAGACCTCCGAAGTCATCTTCGTTGACTATGAAAAGCCGGGACTCGAAATTTTGAAGAAAAACATCGCCACCGGGGAGCCTATCGAGGGCGTCACCTATCTCATTGAGCAGATCGACGGCAGCTACTCCACCAGCGCCACCACGGACGGCGCGGGACGCATCTTCTTGGCGAATATCCCCGTGGGCAGCTACAAGATCACGGAGAAAAATGTGCCTTCCCATGTCATTCTCTCTGAGATTCCCCAGGAGGTCTATCTGGAAGCAGGCTGCACCCGCACGGTGACCTTCTTCAACGCAGTCAAGCCCTCCCTGACGATCCTGAAGCGCAACAGCATCACCGGAGATTATCTTGCCAACGCCAAATTCCACATCTATTATGGCTCGGACAATACCACCACCGGCGAGATCAACGACCTCGGCGTGTTCACAACGGACGATAGCGGAAAAATCACCCTCACCGATGTAAACCGTGGCTGGTACAAGCTGGTGGAGGAGTCCGCTCCCAAGGGCTTCGGCATTCAGGGCAGCGGCGCGACCGAGTTCTATCTGGAAGCCAACACCTCCAAGACCGTAACGGTGGACAATGTTCCTCACAGTGCCCTCGTCGTGTACAAATATGACGCCAAAACCGGAAAGGGACTGGAGGGCTGCCGCTTTGAACTGCGTTATCTTAGCGGCAATACCAGCGGCACTGGCGGCACAGTCATCGGGACTTATGTGACCGGCCCCAACGGGGCATTCACCGTGACAAACCTCAAACGAGGCACTTACATCTGCCAGGAGATTGAGAGCGATGGAAATCACATCATCGACCGCGAACCCCAGACGGTGTGGATCTCCGGCGAGGATCAGGATGTGGTGACGCTCCGCTTCGGCAATGCCCCGCTGGGAAGTTTGCTCATTACAAAGCTGAGCGACGACAGCAAGCACGAACCGCTCTCCGGCGTAGAGTTCCTTTTGACCGACAGCAGCGGCAATTATCTCGGCAACGACAACGGCCGCTTCACCACCAATGCCGCAGGCGAAATTTTGGTGGATGGTCTGGAACCCGGCATGACGGTCATTGCCCGTGAAGTCAGAGCAAAAACGGGCTACCTGTTGGATGACAGCCCCCAGCACGCGCTCATCAAAAGTGGCGAGACTGCCCATTTACAGTTTCTGAACCAGCCTGCCGGAAATCTCATCATCCGCAAGGTCAGCACCGGCCCCAACGGGGAGCCGCTGGAGGGCGTAGAGTTTAAGATCACCTATGCAGACGGCAGCTTCGTCCCGGACACCAACGGCGAACTGTCCAGCAACGGCATTTATTACACCAATAAATCCGGTGAGATCCGCATCTCCGGCGTCGTCGGCACCGTGGTAGCAACGGAAACCAAGACGATTCCGGGCTTCACCATTGATGAAGCGACCCGCACACAGACGGTGGTAGTCAATCCCAACGACACGCAGACGCTGACCTTTTACAACAAACCCACCACAACGTTGATTCTCCAGAAATACATTTCCGGCACGAAAAATGAGCCGCTTGCCGGGGTACAGTTCCTTGTGACGGACTCCTCCGGCGCGGTGGTTGGCCCCAACAACGGCTACTATACCACCGACTCCGCAGGCCAGATCGTTATTGAGGGTCTGACCGACGGCATGACGATCACTGTCAAGGAAGTCAAGACGGTGGACGGCTTCGTACTGGACGGGACGCCGCAGAGCATCAAGATCGATCAGAGCCAGTCTCCCCAGCGCATGACCTTCTGGAATGAGCGACAGGGCGCGCTGATTATCAACAAGCTATCCTCTCTGGACCGCAAGACACCGCTGGAGGGCGTTACCTTCAAGATCACTACGGCTACCGGCGAGTTTGTCCCCGATGAAAACGGCAAGGTCAGCTCCAACGGTCTGTACTATACCGACGAAAACGGGCAGATCATTCTCAAGGGCGTCACCGGCACACTGGTGGTAACAGAGGAAAAATCCATCTCCGGTTACACCATCGACGAGAATACCCGCACGCAGACCGTGGTGGTCAACCCCAACGACACGCAGTCCCTCTATTTTTATAATGCTCCCATCGGCGGGCTGGAGCTGGTGAAAGTGAATGCGGCGGACAAAACCCAGCGTATCCCCAACACCACCTTCGAGATCCGCCGTGTCAGCGATGGCGGTCTGGTGGACACCGTCACCACCGGAACGGACGGCCGCGTGTATGTGCCGCTGGAAAGCGGCAGCTACTATGCCGTGGAAACGGAGGCAGGCAAGGGCTTCCAGCTTGACAGCACGCCCGTCTATTTCACCGTGGAGGATGGTAAAACCACAACCAAAACGGTGACCAACAAAGCCATCTCCGGTATCCTGATCCACAAGGTCGATTCGACCACCGGCGAGGGCATCTACGGCGTTTCCTTCATTCTCTATGACAGCAGCAATAATCCCATTGCGCAGGAAACAAGCGATGACCGGGGCTATGTCCGGTTTGAGGGACTGGAAGATGGCCGCTACTATCTGCGTGAATTGGAAAATGAGGGATATATTCCCGACACGCAGAAAAAGACGGTTTATGTCCGCAGCGGCGAAACCACGGAAGTTGAGTGGAAGAACACCCCCATCACCGGTCAGATTCAGATCGTCAAGACCTCGGCGGACTATAATTCCATGAATGGCTGGCCCGCCGGAACGCCGATTCCCAACACCGTCTTCGAAGTTTACAACGCCCGCACCAACCGCCTGGTGGATACCATCAAGACGGATAAAAACGGGCTCGCGGTCAGTAAGCCTCTGCCTCTGGCGCGATATAAAATCGTAGAATCCAAGGCGGCGGAGTTTTACGGGCTGGATAAGACACCCATTGAGGTGGAGATCGAACACGCCGGTCAGATCGTCAAGGCAGCCATGACCAATAAGAGCCTGTACACCAATGTGTCCATCAAGAAAACCGGCTACGTGGAGGTCATGCCGGGGCAGCTTGTCCGCTACAACTTCACCGGTATTGCCAACAATTCCACCACGGCGCTGGAATCCTTCTACTGGCGCGATACCCTGCCCGTCAAGGCGGTGCGCCTTGAAAAGATTTACACCGGCACGTGGAATACCCCCGGCAACTATAAAATCGTCTACCGAACCAATCTCAGCGGCGATACCTGGCGCACACTGGTGGATAACCTGAGCACATCCAAAAACTATGTCTTGGATGCCTCTCCCGCGGCGCTGGGGCTTGCCGCCAATGAGTATGTGACGGAGTTCATGGCGGCGTTCGGCATTGTACCTTCAAACTTCCGTCAGGTAGAGGCGCCCCGCGTAGACTGCAAGGTGCTTTCAAAGCTCACCGGCGGTACGCAGTTCGTCAACACGTCGGATGCAGGCGGCGTCTACAACGGGCAGTGGATCATGGCGACCTCCCGCTGGGTCACCAGAGTTTACGCCCCCAGCAAGCCCCTGCCTCGCACCGGCTATTAAGGACTAACAACGGATGCCGCTCCGCAAGGGGCGGCATCCCCATTTTAAGGAGGTTGAGATTTCTTGAAATACAGAAAAATGATTATTCTGTCATTGACGCTTTTGCTTCTGACCTCTCTCTGCTGCACCTCGGCGCTTGCTGCGGGCGGGGATGTTGCGGGAGCGGTGGAGCAGACATGGACGGAGGCGGCCAAGCAGATCAAGAGCGTGGTGGAGAAGGTGGTGTTCCCTGCATTGGATATGATCCTCGCCATCGCATTCTTCGTGAAACTTGGCGGCGCGTACTTTGATTATCGCCAGAGAGGACAGTTTGAGTGGACCGGCCCCGCCATCCTCTTTGCCTGCCTGATTTTCAGCTTGATCGCGCCGAAATACATCTGGAATATCATTGGGATCTAAGCAGCACAAGATGAAACAGACTGTGCGAGGCCGTCGCCCATCTGGGCGGCGGCTTTCTGCATTTTCGGAGGTGAGCGAAGATATTTATTTGGAACTTTGTTGCCGCGACAGTTTTGGATCAGCTGGTGGATTGGATCTATGGGCAGATCGTGGGCTTTCTCGGCAATTTCTTTGCCCTCATGGGCAATATGGGCGTGGAACTTTTTGAACTGGAATGGGTCAGCGCCATTATTCTCTTTTTCTCCCGCCTTGCCTGGGCGCTGTTCGCCGTCAGTGTGGTGGTCTGCGCCTTTGAATGCGGCATTGAATACTCCACCGGCAGAGGAAATCTCCAGCAGTGCGGGATGAACATCATCAAGGGCTTTCTGGCGGTGAGTCTCTTCACCGTTGTTCCCGTCCGGCTCTATGCCTTATCGGTGTCGCTGCAGGGGACCTTTTCTGCGGGGCTCACCGGCTATGGACGGAGCATTGGTGAGGTGGGACAGGACATCATCACCGAACTCAGCGAGATACAGACGCTTGCCGATGTAGTGAACAGTTCCCACTTTGGTCTCGGCATCATCACCAGCCCCATCATGCTCCTCTTTTGCGTGATCCTCATGGGCTACGCGGTACTGAAGGTGTTTTTCGCCAACCTCAAGCGCGGCGGCATCCTGCTCATCCAAATCGCGGTCGGCTCCCTCTATATGTTCAGCGTCCCACGTGGTTATCTGGACGGCTTTATGGGTTGGATGCGGCAGGTCATCGGCTTGTGCTTAACCGCCTTCCTCCAGTCCACTATCTTAGTCGCGGGGCTCATGGTGTTCAAGGATCACGCACTCATGGGCGTGGGGCTCATGCTCTCCGCAGGCGAAGTTCCCCGCATTGCCGGCAGCTTTGGCTTGGACACCACGACAAAGGCCAATATTACGAGCGCCGTTTATACGGCACAGGCTGCCGTCAACACCACCCGAACCATCGCCGCGGCGATCAGATGAAAGGGTGATGATATGACCTGGTTAACACAAATCACCATGGGCAGCCTGTTCGACGGTATCGGCGGATTCCCTTTGGCTGCGGTCCGCAACGGCATCACGCCGGTATGGGCGTCGGAGATCGAAGCATTTCCCATTGAGGTGACAAAGCTGCGCTTTCCCGGCATGATCCATGTAGGCGACATCACTAAGCTGCGTGGTGCGGAGCTGCCGCCTGTGGACATCATCTGCGGGGGCAGCCCGTGTCAAGATCTCTCCGTTGCTGGCGCAAGGGCAGGTCTTGTCGGCGCGCGTTCTGGCCTCTTTATGGAGCAGATGCGCATTGTGCGTGAAATGCGGTTGGCAGAGAAAGCCCGTGGCCGGGAGAGCGTCAACATACGGCCGCGCTGGATGTGTTGGGAGAACGTGCCGGGGGCCTTTTCAAGCGGAAAACCGAAGTATGAGGACTTTCGGATCGTGCTGGAGGAGATCGTGCGGATCTGCTTTCCCAACGAGCTTATCCCAGGCCCCTATCCTTACGGATGGCCCGATGTCGGTGATCTCACGGCAGGCGATATGTTTTCTATTGCGTGGCGCTGTCTGGACGCTCAATTGTGTGGCGTCGCGCAGCGTCGCAAGCGCATCTTTCTCCTTGCTGACTTTGCCGGGCCGCTCGCGCCCCAGCTTTTATTTGATGTATTTGACGAAACGGAAAACAGTGAGAAGGAGGTCACATAGATGTACCGATTCGATACGAACGGGCAGATGACGATGCTTGGGTTAGACACGGCTGAAAGGGGCGGAGCTCCGCCCAAGCGCAGACCGGGCAAGCCGGACTCCGAACTGGTTTCGATCCCGTATTTCCACTTGGATCTGCTGTCCTCTCCCGTGGATCTCTTTGGACAGCGCCATTGGGAGCTCCGATCTCCATGGCGGGAAGGCAAGCGGCCCCTCAATACTGGGGCCGCGCCCCGCCGCCCGATCCGCGTCTCACTGTCTGGCATACTGGAGGCGTACCCGTCTCTAAAGTATTATTTATCGAAAACAGCCTGTCTGGGCATCCTGCGCCGCGCCTTTGAGCGCGGCAAGGAGCTGCCGAAGATGCTGGCGCGTGCGCTGAAGATCCAAGCGGGGCTCATGAAACCGGACAACCAACCTAATGACCTGAAGGCATTTCATGTGAACCAGCGCAATGAGGGCATTGACCTGAACGGCGTGTCCGGTGCGTTGATGGCAACCACCAATATGCAGATGCAGACCTTCGTGACACAGCCAAATGGAGCCGCGGATGGCTTTGACGGCTATAACGGTGATCTGACTGGCGATGTAGCGGCCACGCTCGGCGTCAACTGCGGGATGTCCACTGGAAGAAACGGAGTCATGGCCTTTGCCGCCAACCAGCGGGATGAGGTGCGGGATCTGCACGATGTAGCAGGTGCGCTGGGCGCACAGCCGGGGATGAAGCAGCAGACCTTTGTAGCCGGCTTTTCCGCCGGAGCGGGTGCCAGCGCAGGCGGCATTGGATACAACGAATCAGTTGCTCCGACCCTCAAGGGCAGCCCCGGTGGGAACTGTATGCCGTCTGTTTTATGCCTTAATGACCAGGGCGGGCAGAGCATGGCATACAGCGAAAATATCACCGGCACCCTCCGCGCGCAGGAGCGTGGACACCAGCCTTTGGTCCTGAACCCAGCAGACCCTTTACTGTATGAAAACTATGGAATAGACAGCCGCTATACAGGCCCCCATAAGATAGCGCCAACACTTTCGGCCAGAATGGGTACGGGTGGTTTGAACACCTCACTTGTTCAACAGGTACCGGAGGAAGTCATCTGCATTGCGGGCAACGCCATTGACCGCCAGCCGCAGAACGGCGGCAACGGCTTTGGATGGCAGCGGGATATTTCCTATACCCTGACCACCTCGGATCGCCACGGCGTCTATGCCCGTCAGCGTGTGGATGAGTTCAAGGACGGTGAGGTATTCAGTACCCAAAGCGCCCGTCAGCATAAGGACGCCACCGATCTCATTTGCCAACAGGCAGAATCCTACGCCTATCTCATTCGCCGCCTGACGCCTTTGGAATGTGAACGGCTCCAGGGCTTTCCGGACGGCTGGACAGACATCCCCGGCGCGTCGGATAGTGCAAGGTACAAAGCTTTGGGCAATAGCCTTTATTTAATCATGGTCGTTATGAGAAGAACAGATGTGAAAACTGCGCCAGGAGAGGATTCCTGGCGCAGTTGCTTCACATAATGTGCTATGCTTTTTGAGACCCAAAACTTTTCAACCACTCCATTGTACTCCGGCTTTTCTGCCAGGAAGGCATTGAGGGAACTGGAGAATCCGAAACTCGTTCCAGAGCTTTCTGCTTCATTGTAAGACTTGAACGGGCATATATGTCTGTAGTTTTAATGTCGGAATGTCCGAGGAAATCGCGCACATGAACGAGATCATTATCCGCGTCGTAAATGTGCATTGCTTTAGTATGGCGCATCAAATGCGGAGGAATTTTCTCCGGTATGGAAGGATCAATCACTGAAGCGGCCTTGGCATATTTGTTCAGGATGTACGTAACCCCTGCACGAGTTAGCTTTTGCCCGTTGCGGTTCATAAATAGCGGCAGATGACTTTTTTCCGGTGCAAGCATGTGCATTTCAGTAAGATATTTTTTCATGTTCTGCGCCGTTGCCGGCAAAATGGGAACTACCCTGGTTTTTCTGCCTTTACCAAGGATCTTGACACTTGCAGGATAATCAAGACGGACATCTTCAATACGTAAGTCACAGATTTCCTGCACACGGGCTGCTGTATCATAAAGAAAACACAGGATAGTGGCATCTCTTCTGCCGCTGAGAGTGGATGTATCCGGCTGGCGCAGGATCAGCGCAATCGCCTCTTTTGTCAACGGATTAATCGCTTTGCGCTCAGCTCTTTTCACTGGGATTGCCAGTATTTGCTGGAAATTCAGCAAAAGGCGCGGCTCTTTTATCTGCAGGTATTTAACAAATGAGCGGATGGCTGCAAGACGTTGGCTACGCGTCGCGGTTCCATTGTTTCGCTCTATCCTCAGCCATTGCAAAAAATGGTCAACGAGTTCCGGCGTCAGATCATCTATGGAAAGCTTTTCAATCCTCATCCCCTCTACATCCTGGCAATAGCCAAGGAATAGCCGAAATGCATCGCAGTATGATGAAATCGTGTTCGTACTGATATTTTTAAGTTCGGGCAGGTAATGGGAAAGAAACTCCGTCAAATGTGCGGCAAAATCAGCAGTTTTCATTCGGCGCCTCCCACGTTGGAATCGTATCGCCAAGATAATCGCACTGCTTTTGAATAAATTCAGGGTAACATTCCGCTGTTAAATGCAGATAGATTTGCGTCGCACTCATGTTGCAATGGCCGAGATACGCCGAAAGGTATGGAAGTGTAGTCACGATGTCGCTCTTGGATTTTTTCAGCTTTTGCATAGAACGAACGGCAAAGGTATGACGAAGGTCATGAACCCTCGGACCGTATCCACGTCCTTTATGCGCAATTCCACAATGCCATAGCGCATCCCGAAACCGGTTGTAGACTGTGGTTGTATGGTAGCAGCTTTTTCGGGGATTGGGGAAGAAATAGTTGTTACCAGAACTTTCCGCATGGATTTCTTCAAAATATTGTTCGTAGTCCGCCCACAGACTTTTAGACAGAGGAACATATCTTGGTTTGTCATGCTTTGTTTCCCAAATCTGCAAAACGCCGTTTATAAGATCTACATCTTTTACACGGAGCCGGGTTGCCTCTCCGGCACGTAATCCACAGCAGATCAGAGTCTTAAACAGCAAAGGAAAGACAAGGTGCGCAGTAGGGCATTGCCTGCTTGGAACCATCGTTTCAAAATATTTCATAATACGTGCCAACTCATCGCTCGTAAAAATGCAGGGAGAAAAGTCAGCATCATCTCGAGATGAAATGGTAAGTTCGGGGTAGTACGCGGCATAGCCATTCAATTGAAGATATTTGGCAAAGCGTTTTGTGAAATTAAGCCGCCATTTTTGATTTTTACGCTTTTCATTGGGCCGCTTTTCAATCCATTTCTCAACGACCAATTCCGGCAACACTGGAGTATTGATTCCTTGTTCTACGAGAAACCGGTCCAATGTTTGAAAGGTTTTGGCTTCTTTTTCATACTTACATCCGCAGGCCCGCTTTTCTGCAATAAAAGCACTTATTTGACTTGCCAGTCCGCTTCTGTACTCGTAAGTTCTGCTCATAGGAGATCACCATCCTCAAACGACAGGGCGCATTCACGCAGGTTTTCAATATCCAGACGGATGTAATGTCCCAGAGATTCTCGGTCCGAATGGCCAAGAAATGAAAAAATGATATCTGGAGACACATCGGCAGATAGCAGTTTTGTCGCAACGGTTGCCCGAAGAGAATGCAGGCCGTGATGCGCATGAATTGGCACTTTTACCCCTGAACGCGCGACATACCTATGGAACGCTGAATGGATTGATTTCATCTTGCCATATGGAGGGTTCAAACTGACAAACAGGTATTCGCATTTTGTTTGCGGACGAATATGCAGGTAGTCAATAATAGCAGATCCCACTTTTTCGCTGAGAGGAAGTGTGTTCGGCTTGCCCGTCTTGCTTTGCACAAAGGAGATTGAACAAAGCTCCCAGTCAATATCGGACAACTTCAAATTGCAGATATCTTTGCTTCGCACACCAAGTTCAGCGGCAATAGTAATGAAAGCATAGTCTCGTTTTCCTTTTGGGCTGGCTCTGTTCACGGTTTCCAATACTGCATTGATTTCCTCTGACTCCCAGATTTTAATTATGCTCTGTGCTTGTCCCAGACGATATTCAGGTACATGAGGTGCAAGATTTTCGGATGTATATCCAAGCAGATACAGATACGACAGGAACTTCCGCAGTCGGCTGAGTTCACAACGCACTGTACTTTTTGCATGGCCTCTCAGAGTCAGCAGATATGCCGAGACATGTGAGCTGTTAAGTTCTTCCAGCTTTGTTATACCAGCATTCTGAAAGTACCGCATAACTACGGAGATATAATTTCGCATCGTTTCTCTGGTGCATTCTGAATAACCGGTTTTGATGAGATATTCTTCCTGCGCATCAAGAAAGGAGTTGAATTCCGGCAACAACTCTTGCAGAGGATTGAGCATCCCCTTTCCCCAGGTACCTTTGGTGGCAAGCAGATCAAGCATTTTCATGCTTCCGGCTTTGCGGTCAATTGTGGACTGCCTTAAAGGTGGAGTGCACTTGCCGAGTTCTGTGATGAATTCATCTTTATGCGAGGGCAAATATGTTTCATATCCCTTTTTATTGCAGAACTCTTGAAATTGCTTCCATGTCAATAGGGTGTATTCTCTACTGCGTATGGAATATCCCTGTTCTTTTAGAGTTACTGCACCTTTGTCAATGAGGTCTTTGATTAGCTTGTTTGGCAATATACCCACCGCCCTTCATGTAGAAATTTCTCCTATGATTAGCGCCTATTAGGAAAACACACTGTCAAAGGGGTTCGTAGCGGGGGTTAGCCCGCTACTGCGGTATCTTCCGTAGTGTTGATTTCAATGTACTCGGCAATCTTGCGGAGTTCGTCAGCAAATTTGAATTTCACGCTGATATTGCCGTTTTCATAGACCTTGATATAGTCCACAAGTTCAACCAAGATTTCACGGTTGAGGGCTTCAATGTTCTGATACTTCATAAAGGCTACCAGTGCAGGATGCTCGTTGTCCACACCGTTTGCCAGTTCTGCGCGTTCAGCGTTCAGCCGGGTAAGCACCGCGGAAATATCAGAAGTCTGCCGTTCATAGTCAGCCTTCATATCCCGGTATTCCTGCTGGGTGATTTCACCGTCTTTCCAGTCCTGATAAAGAGATTGCTTGTAGCGTGTTATCTTTGTCAGTTCCCGCTCTTTTGCAGCTATCAGATCGTCCAGTCGGTAAGACTGGCTTTTTTTGATTGGAGCGGAATTGATCTGCGTGACGATTTCCGAGTAGGAAACAGCCAAATGTACCTGATGCTGTACAGCGAACAAAACAGCAGCCTCCAGCCGTTCATGCTTGATTGAGTGCATGGTGCAGGCTGTCCGGGAACGGTTCTTGTAGGTTGAGCAAGAATAATATACATTGTTGTTCTTGCCAACGCATCGGGTAATGGCCCGCCCGCAATCGGCACATTTCAGAAAGCCGCTGAATAAATGTACCTCACGGCCTTTCGGGGAAGTACGGGTATCACGCTGTAAGAGAGCCTGTACCTTGTCGAAAGTTTCATAGTCGATAATGGCCTCATGCGTTCCAGCCACTTCCACCCATTCCTCGCGTGGAACAGCTTCAATCTGGTGTACCTTGTAGCTTTTCACCCGGCTTCGGCCTTGGGCTAAATCCCCGGTGTAGGTCGGATTGGTAAGAATGGAGTGGATCATGCGGACTCCCCACATAGGATCGTCATACCCTCTTGTCGAAACAGGCAAGCCCTTTTGTACCTTGTAAGCCGAGGGGCTCGGTACGCCGTGTTCGTTCAGGTACAGCGCGATAGCACGTTTTGATGACCCTTGAATAAGCATTGTGAAAATGAGTTTGACATTTTCAGCAGCATCGGGATCAACAATCAGCCTGTGCTTGTCCTTTGGGTGCTTTACATAGCCGTAAGGAGCAAATGCTCCGATATACTGGCCGTTGCGCCGTTTGTAATCAAATACCTGCCGGATCTTTTTGGAAGTCTGATAGCAGTAATTATCGTTCATCACGTTTGTAATGGGAACGATGATATTTGAAACGCTGTCGGGGTTCTTGTAGCTGTCCACATTCTCAGCAAGGCTAATAAAGCGAACACCCATTTGAACAAACAGGTTATCGATCAAACTTCCGGCATCGCTATAATTTCGTGCGAAGCGGGACAGGTCTTTTACTATAACGCAGTTGATTTTACCACTCATGACATCCGCCAAGAGCCGTTGAAAATCTTCACGGTTGGCGTCCGTTCCAGTATGACCATCATCCACATATTCCGTGATGCTTTCAAACTCGTCAATGTTGCGTCGGTAAAAATCGTTCAGTAGGTCACGCTGGTTCTTTACGCTGTTGCTATCGTCTTTTCCTTTTTTCAAATCTTCCTTTGAAAGCCGGATATAGACGCCCAGCCGCCAGCGGCGGATTGTGTAAGAGGGAGAGAAACTCTGCTGATACCCTCTGTTTTTTGCTCGTGCCATTGTTCCTCCTTCCCTATCACATTACACTTATATTATAACTCTGTCCGGGGAGGACAACAAGGATGCCTCCACTTCGGGACACTTTGTCTCGAAGAAGCAAAACGAGCTGTAACCGAAGTTACAGCCCGCTTCTTTGCCGCAGCAGGAAATCCGTCAGCTTATCTTGGAGAGATGGCCCGCTTTCAGCAAATTCAATTTTCACGCCAACACCACCGATGCAAAAGCAGTATGGATTTTTGACAGTCTGCAAAAATCGAGAGATGCGCTCCTTTCGGGAAAGCGCATTGTCAAAGGTCATACCGCTCACATCAGGCAGGGACTCGGCAGCCACCGCGCCAATGTCAACGCTTCTCATTTGTTCAAGTTCCTGTGTAGTTAATTTCACGGTAAACCTCCTTCGCAGATTGATAGAACGCCTCCCGCTGTTTGGTGGGGAAACGCAACAGGCCAGCACCACCGGGATGCTGGCCTGTTGCCTTACTCCACCTTGGGACACTTTGGAGCCGTTGACAAACGCCTATTTTGAAAAAAGGCTTTGATTTTTCTGCCCGGTCTTTGTCGATTTTATGGCAGAAACGGTTTTTTCCTGAACTTTTTTCAAGACGGTTTTTTTAGAAAACCACTTTGTCTCGAGGTTTATTATAGTTTTTGAATATTAGAGAGTGCCGCACATATTTACTTGGCCTGTCCAAAGACAATCGTTATTTTCTGTGCGGCGCTCTCAACGCAAGTAAAGCGACAAGCCCGGAGGAACAGGCAGCCAACCTGTTCAGCACCGGATCATGGCCTTGGGATGGCCGGGCCCATTTACAGTGTTGGTGTTGTTCGCTCAATCTCTTTTGGGAAATGTCACCGCGCACCCACCGTCTGGCTCCACGTACTTACTCAGGGTTGCCGTTATTCCCTTGCGTTAGGAAGAAAACCTCCTCTCATAAACCGAGACATTTTTTCATCAATTCCAAGTGGGTTAAGAAGAAAAAATCAAAAAGTTTTTTTCATGCGTTCAAGGCCACGCTTGATCGACTGGCGAATAGACTCCTCATGTACGCCCTCGGCCTCGGCAATTTCCTTAATCGACTTGCCAAGAATGATATGTGCGTCAATTCTACGGCCTTGGATCTCCGGCAGAGAATTGAGAGCGTTCCACAGACGAAGAAAGGTTTCCATCCGTTCAAGGAGCTCCTGCGGGGTCGGCTCATGCAGGCAAGCGGAATACTCAATCCCGTCATCGCAGTCCAGAGAATACTGCGCCTTGTGCCGGGAGAGCCGCCGCTGGTAGGCCATTTCATAACGGGCATCGGCCTTGAATACCTCGGCAACCTCGTCAGAAACTTCGATAAGCTGATCCTGCGTGTACCAATAATAAAGATCTTTCAGATTGATAGTAGTCATCGTAAAATCCTCCATTTCAGTTTGTTCGGGGTTGGTCGGAAACGAAATGGAGTAATGGCGGAGAACGGCACCGCACCTCGGGACACTTTGTCTCGAAGTCTGGAAAGCAAAATACGCCTGCGCGACACAAGGCCACACAAGCGCACGAAAATATATTATCGGTTATGTACTGTTTAATTTCACATTCAAAGCCGGACTGCTTCGATGGAGGGGCTATGCTTTTTTTAACTGGTGCAGATCATGGATACTGCGAAAAAGAGAAAAGGACACGGAAAATAACCTCCAATCGGCTACCGTGTCCCTGCAAGTCGTCATTGGTTTGTGTAGACGCAAAGAAACGGCGGCTCTGAAAATCAAAGCCGCCGCTTCAAATGGGCGTGTTGATAGGCTGCTGTACGACGGCTTTTTTTCTTTTGCCGTCGTGCGGCAGCTTGTTCCTTTTGCGTTTATCTTAACAAGCAATCCTCACAGAAATGTCACCGACACACGCTGTTTCGACAGAATAATGGGCTGAAATCTCACGAACCTGTGAGATTTGAAAAACCGGGAGAATAATCTCCCGGTTTTCATCGCAAATATTTAATTCTGCCGCAGTCTCTCTACAACGCTTTGCTTAACATTTTGCATGAAAGTTATGACGGGGGTTGCCAAGCAGACCAGCAAAACAATAGCTGCGACAACCAACAGAGAAAATACAGGATAGTGAAAAGCTGCATAAGGAACCATTTTTCTAAAGGCTGAGTATATCGGAATATATATCGCTGTTCCCAGTGTGGCAAGCAGTAGGAAAGAAATACTCCAATAATACCCGCCTTCCCAAAGCAATACATTTCTAATTTGCTTTTTCGTCATTCCTATACTTTCAAGTGTTGCAAATTCATGTTTCCGAGTATTTACACTAACAACCATTGTGTTAATGAAATTCATAATTCCTATCAGCAAAAATACAGCGGACAACCCTGCGGCTATAATCCTTGAGGTCAGCAAATATCCGGCCATTTCTTGCTGCTTTTCATATCGTGACAGAATCGTAATGCCCGGTGACGAAGCAGTAATGGATTGAAGCTGCTCCATAATCCCTTTATCATAACTGCTATCAATAGTATCAAAAGCAATCCGAAAGATTTTAGTTTCTCCAGACAACTTCTCTAATGCCTGCTCACTGATATACAAATCAGGGGCAGTACCTCTCTCATTTCCTCGACC
>ENA-UADE01000046-UADE01000046.1-human-gut-metagenome-genome-assembly--contig:-NODE-46-length-48035-cov-15.052334_pt1 | contig 48035 bp, 29 predicted proteins | sample MGYA00244226_ERZ654251 | MGnify/ENA primary metagenome ERZ654251 (study PRJEB26926, sample SAMN06165073) | human gut metagenome | biome: ENVO:00009003; feature: ENVO:2100002; material: ENVO:00002003... | reverse complement strand
TACGAGATCATGCCTAGTCTCGTGGGCTCGGAGATGTGTATAAGAGACAGGACGATGGGCTCGCATATGAAACAATTAAGAAAACATGTTCTGCATTAGGAGAGATATTCAATTATGCATTACTACGAGAAAAGATTGATAGAAACCCGATGGGGGAAGTTAGACTACCAAAAAAGTCGCTATTTGTACAAAAAGAAAGAAGATATTTGTCTCAACAAGAAAGAGAAAAATTAATACAAACATGCTATTCTAGGCATAAAAATGGAGTGCGTATTTATAAGAATGGCGCTTTGTATGTATTTTTACTATATACTGGATGCAGAGTTGGAGAAGCTTTAGCTTTAAGGTGGAGCGACATTGATTTTGAAACGCGCACTGCGAAAATTTATAAAACTGTCGCTCGTATCAATGACAGAAGCAAGAGTAAAAATAAGACCATTGAAATTGTATCCAATTCTACAAAAACAGGAGTCGCAAGAACTATTTATTTGTCAGACATGGCAATTGCTGCGTTAAGAGACCTGCAAGAGCAGATTGGATGGGAGCCAAACGGATACATTGTCCATGTGAATCATACAAAACCAATTTGTAAAGTCGCTGCACAAAACACATTCAATCGCATTGTTAAAAGAGCAGGGATAGAGCATTGTGGAGTCCATGCGCTCAGGCATTCTTTTGTAAGCCTAATGTTACACAATAATGTCCCACTTGCAATGGTGTCTCAAATGGTGGGGCATCTAAATATAAACATGACGCTGCAAGTATATTCTCATCTATTAGACGAAACAAAAATTGAGTCTATGTCAATTATAAAAGACATTAAATAGCAGAATGTTCTTTATAATTGACATTAACTACACTCCCCCACTACTGATTTCAAAAAGGTGCTATCACCTTGTTAATTTTAACCATAGTTTTTGCTATAAAGGTGATTGCACTTTTTGGCGAAAAATGTTATGATATTCATATAAAGGTGGTGTGAATATGACATGCAAACCGGGAACAAAATCCATTACATTTAGGCTTCCAGAAGAAGAAAAATTCCAAATAGAGCTTGCAGCTCACGCAGAGAATAGGTCAGTGAATAATTGGATACTAAATGTGATTAGAATCCATTTAAAAGCGCAGCAGGGCGCAAAAAAATAGGGACTAGAGATTTTACTCTCTAGTCCCTAAACGTTTATTATGCTTTCAACCAATCTTGGCTCTCATAATATTTCGTAATTGTATGATATAGTTCTGACCCCATAGAATTACAATGAAGCTCATTAATGTACTTTGAATAAATTTCATCAATATGATTCTTTTCTTCTGGATACAATTTTATTCCACGAGCACATCTAGACGCGCATTCAGACAACTCCGCCTTGATCCGATCCCGCTCATTTTCAAAGACTCTATTGTAAAGCGTACACAACTTAGAATCAACGTTATTCAGCCTTGTGTCAACATCTTTTAGATGATTAATAATCTGATCGTCGGCTTTCTTGCTTTTTGTTTCTTGCTGGTCAATCTTGTATTCTAAATTATTAAGCTGCTTCGTATGAGCTTTCATTGTATTAGTTAGTTCCTCGGCATTTGTTGTGTTTCTGAGCCATGTTTCTATTTTTTTTCTTATTGGTTTAATCAGAACGCCAAAGAACGCAACGATTACCATAATCCCGCTTATTAGGCTGGATATGTTTGTAATTAAATCTATCATTGTTTATGTCACTCCAAACAATATAATTTATTCTCCTTTTAATATATCAATCTCGCGCTGAAGTTCTTGGCATTTTTTAACTAGTAACGGAATAATCTCATCATAGGCTAATGAATAGTTTTTATGTTCTTTTGTGCTTTCATCTTCGTCATAATGAACAATTCCCGTTTTCTGTTTTGATTCATTTGAACTTAATAGTACTTGCTCTACATCTTGTGCGATAAATCCATAATGTATTGTATCAGAATCGTCATTCTTTAATACATATTGAACCGGCTTTAGCTTGTCAATGATGTCAATATCAATATCGTTAATGTCGCGCTTTAAATTTCTATCAGAATCCACTTGTGGAGACGAAGCAAAACTTGCTGCCCATTCACAGCGAAATAACCCTTTGTTGTCAGCTTGTTTTTGTGCAAAACTACCAATTGCAATTGAGCTATTGTCACCAGAAATATTTAATGGTACATTCTTTGTCCCAACATTTGTGTAAAACATAGCGTATTGACCAACACTGTCAGAGATAACAATTTTGAAATCATATGCGGTGTCTACAGCGAAAGAAGCATTTTTATACGTATATGTGTAGCTAGTTCTATCACTCGCGTCATCTTTCACAACAACACTATTTGATTCGGAATACGTAGCATCTGAACGTTTTTTACTATATGCTTTAATTTTGATATTGTTATTGCCACCTAACGTATAAAACGACGCATTTAACTGGTGCGTAACATATTGCCCAGACCCATTCATGCTACCATCTGCGTTGCTTCTAAACGAAGTTATTGAAGTAATAGTTGGTGAATTATAATCTATTATGGTAATTTCGCCTGTTGTGCTTGCTGTTCTCCCACGACTATCTGTAACAGTTACTGTATAAGTTTGTTTGCCAGCTACAGTTAGAGTATTACTCGTCATACTGTATGAAGTTGCTGAACCAGTTTTAGTCTCAGATAAATTTTGCCCACTAATAACACATTTTGTGATAGTAGAACCATATGATCCGGCTGCATACACTGTCCACGTAACAGCAGAATTGTTTTTAACATACATTCCACATCCAGAAGGATTTGTCCTAGCAATAGATGAAGTAAAACTATTGATAGAAGGTTTCATACTATTCGGAACATATAATATAAAATTAATTGTTTTTTCTCCAATTAGTGTTCCGCCATTGTAAGTAAGACATTTTAACGTACCAGTTCCATACCACGAGTTTGGAATTTGTCGTGCCAATTCACGTGATGGTGTCCAACTAACAGATGAGCTTGAAGTATTTATAGCAATAGTACCAGACTTATTACCAAATTTATACTCTAATGTATGTGTAAAAGAAGATACCGCTTTTGAAATGCTAATTGTTATTGGTGAACCTATAGTCGTGCCAGACACACTAATACTTGAAGCTCTTGGAATCTGTGGTAAGTCAACATAATAATCATACCTTGTGCTACTAATGGCATAAGTATAAATAGCTGCCTCTGCCCACGCGGAGAATGATTGCGTGCCATCCGAATTGTGCGTTAAAGTAAAGCTGCCAGAATCAAGAACTTCACCAACATGCATTGCAAACCTGTCCGCACGGCTATAAACTGTAACACCTGCGATACTAACAGTTACAGGGCCTGTCATAACATAGCGAGATGAGCTCCCGGTTCCCCCAGCAGACATAACAGTCCAATATATTGTAGATGTATTGTTTGCGACACTTTGCGATGAAGACCATTCTACTCTAATTCTATCTGGATATAAGCTTCCAGCAGCATTATATACACTTGTTTCAAACGCACCACTTGATGCAGTTGCCATAAAATATCACCTCCACGTTATTGTATTGCAACAATAGACAAGCTTCCATTGCTTTCTATTTGAAGCTTAAAATTGCCTAAAGAAATAGATGATAGTTTCTCTTCTGTGCCAACTTTTAAACTACCCTCAATTTCTGCTTGTTTCATGTATGCAGTATCATTCGCAAAATAAGTAATTGGAATACCAAATTTAATTTCTGGATCTGCAAAATTTTCACCAATTGAACTTATCGGCTTATATTGGGCAGACAAAAAATCTGGATTTTTATAATAGTCGTAATAAGTATCATTGTTTTCTTGGTGGATATATAAAATATAATCATAATTATTATATCTATTGCTTTGTGTTGGTTCAGACTCTACTGTTATAATTCTCGCCTTACGACAGAATTCAATTCTTTGTGCAGAAACTCTTGAGAAATATTCTCCAGAACCGTTGTTTTCGCCAACAACTAAACCATTATCGCCATCAAAACTAAAGAAAGAAAGCTTCTCGGCTGCGTCGCCTTTATTCATAGTTACTGTTCCGTCTTTATCAACCATAAAAGCATAGGAACCATCTTCCTGCTCGCCAATACAAATTTGGCCACCAACTATACTACTACCTTCGACCAGTCCAGCACGAACACAGCCTGCTAGAATGCCCCAATATTCTTCTCCATTAATAGTATAATTACCAAATACAGACTTAGTCGTCTGGAAATTGTCGTCTGAGTATAGGAATTTATTATTGGTAATCCAGCCCTCATGATTATCTAATACGCCATCTACAACTTTACGAAGGTGAATACCATAATTATCCCACGACACACTTTGTCCAGCAGAATTTGATTTAATTGAAGTCGTTGCGTCAATTAATCCGTTTCTAATTCTCTCATCAATAGCAGTGGCTACGTCATAACCCTTTTGCCAATAAGAAGAACCACTAGCAACTGCTTTACCAGCGCTAACTGCTTGAGACAACAAGTCAGCATGAATATCGCCCTGATCCTTCGCTGATAGTAAGTCTCCAAAAGTACATGAGAAATTACTTAAATCAGAAAAATTAAGCTGAACTTCGAGCAACCTTGCTTTCTTTATAAAGTTATCTCTCAGTTTAACTTTGACAAAATTGCCAAGGCTAAACTGATTTAGAATAGGGGCGAACTCAGGCATAGCATAGATATTTCTCATAGAAGCAAAGAAAGACAACTTCGGTTGAGAAATCTTTTTGAGTTCTTTTTGTCCAGCGACTAATAATTCTTTCTGCGTATTAATCTTATCTAAGTCAGTATCAATTTCTGAAACATAGAAGCAATCATCCGAATATTCGTCCTCTCTTAGAAACAGGGACAATCTATCCAAATTCTCTGGAGTAAAGTTTTTATTAACGCTTATGTCCTCTGATATTAACGTGATTTCATCATTTACTTTTTGGATCTCCGCTTGAATATCTTCAACCTTTTTTTGTTTATTCTCTAGTTCTTTATTAATGGCATTAAGCTTATTAAGATTATTTATATAAGCTTTGTATTCATCACTATCTGCGTCCTTTTTGTCCCATTCAGCAGCAATTTGTACATCTTGGATTGACAAGTATATATCTTTTTTTTCTTTGAGAGAATTAATACCTTCTGCCCCAACAACTAAGTTTCTTTCATTCCAAACATAAGTATACTTTTGTTCATCTTTGCCCGTCTGCTCGTTCTTCACAATAGACACTTTAATCTCGCATACATAATACTTAGAAGCAACTTCATTTCCATTGTTATCTTGGTTGACTATTTTATAAACTTCACCAAGGTTATCTATACTTGCTTCTGGCAAATAAAGTCCTGCTTGTTCAAAGTTCTCTGGAGTAACAATCTTTTCTGTAATTTTATATTCGTCAGGGACAGAATTTTCTTCAGTTAACTGACTGTCTATAAGCTTGTATAGCCTTTTTAATGTTTCAGTATAGCCTTCTACCCACACAACATAATCTCCGGCTTTTGGTTCATAGGAGTCAAGTTTGGGGTAGACATCTGTAATTAATATTTGGCCATCTCCAGCATCAGATTCAACTACCAGCAATGCGTTTTCTACCTCAATAGTTTTTACAATAAGTTTATCTCCATTTTCAAGTGTGGCATACACCGTCAATGTTTTTGTAGTTTTGTTGTACAGATATCCATTTTCGCCTTCTGAAATTGTTTCAGTTAACATAGAATCAGGGGATTTCTTTTCAACGATATGCTTTGAACCAATGTCGTTTTGTAGCACGAAATGATTATCTAAAAATTCAGCGGAAACTGTATCTCCAATTCCTAAACTAGTGGTAATAGTTAATATGCTAGAATTAAATGTGTAATCTTCAGTAATATTGTCATTAATTCTAACAGAAGTTAATGCTTTATTACTATTTGAAACAACAAATGATTTGTTAATAGTTTTAAACAAAACTATATCGTCCTGACTGAGCCTACTATCATTAACAACTAAACTATTTTCATTTTTGTCATAAGTATAATCCTTAACGTCAACAGTTAGCTCTTGTGTCTTCCCGTCATTTGACTGGCGCAAAATACACACTGCCGCAATATTTTCATTTGCAGACAATTGTTTAACATCGAAATGAGTGTCAATAGACGCTACAACCACAGAGCTATTTATCAAAAGATTGTCCAGAGAAATAGTTAATTTTTTAGTACTATAATCATACTCATATTGTTTGACACCAATTTCTTTGCCATCAACGAGCACAGATACTATTTTGTCTTTTGGCAGAGATAGAGAAAAAGATTTTGGAACAAATTCTATTACAATTTGTTCTCCACTAAACAATAAGTCTAAATTAGAAACTGTGACAACATTATCCGAAAAAGTGTAGTTAACTTTCTGAGAATTAATTTTGACAGATAATATTTGTTTATCGTACTGTTGGCTTTCAAACTTATTATTAACTAAATTTATAACAACTCTATCGCTTGGATTTAATTCATTTATTGTTAAAATATTTCCATCCAAATTATATCCATGCTGCTTCTCGCCATTTACCATTACTGACACAATTTCCTTGTCGTCATCATCTGATAAATCAAAATGCGTATCAATTGATTCAATTTTAATAGTATCTTCTGCTGACAAGCCATTGATAGTTAGTTGTGCTCCGTCCAGCTCATACTTAGAAGAATCCGTGTCATTTATCTTCACGGAAACGACTTTGTCTCGAAGCTTTTCTAAAGTGAAAAGATTTTGAACATATTCTACTTTAATAACGCTTCCATATTTTATTGCATCAGCATCATTAATAGTAATAGTTGACCCAGTAGTGTTCACAGTATATTTAACATCATTTCCATCAACTTTAACAGCAGCTATAGCATATCCGCTTGGAATAGACGCCTGAACGCTCGTAAACAGTGTACCACTCGGTGTGCTGATTTTTATTTCGTCACCAACAGATAGCGCGACATTGATTGTCAAATATTTTTCATTACCACTCTCCCAATAAGAATATTCAGATGACGTTAACTCACGAGCGCCATTAATAATAATCTTGCTGTCTTTTGTAATCACGCTCTCTATTACGAACTTATTCTCACATGTGACTACTTCAACTGTATTACCAGTTGTTAACAAAGACTTATTAGTGATTTCTAATTTGTTGTTTGAATATTCATAGTTAGTGTTATTTACTTCTTTGCCTTCAATTTTTACAATGCTATTCTCATTGAAGTTAAAATCTGATGGAAGAGTAAATATATATGAGCCATCGAAAGTGAAAGTTGCAACATCTTCTTGTGCAGTTATCGTTTCGACCTGCATATTTGGCTCATTAAAAGTTTCATTTTTGCTATCAACAACAATCTCTTCAATTTCGCTGTTAATTTTATATTCCTTAATAACTTTATCTATATTATATGAAACGGTATCTCCATTTACATTGAATTGTTCTTGTGCGCTTTGTACGGGGAGCTGTTGTACAACGCCAGCAACAAAATCCTCTTTTGTCGTCTTTACATCAAAATATTCTTCTGTTGATCCGCTAATGTCCTTGCTATAGAACCCGCTCATGTGCTTAGACTGCTTGTCCATGTAGTATTTATATTCTTGGTACAAGCTATCTCCCATCCACTCTGGAGTACAATAATAGTCCAAATTCATAATAGAAGGTAGTCCGAAGTTAACATTTCGAATATCTAAATCATCTGCGCCTTTTACAGTAAGAACTGTTTTAATATCATCCGCAGAATAATTTACCTTCATGTCATTAGAAAGGTTTTTAAATGAAACAAAAACGTCTGTATTATGTTTGTCATTAGAGACTTCAATAATATCCCCTTGGGCTGGAACATTATTAAAAGACAATTCTTTTGTGTCCTGATTATACTTATATTCAGTTATAACATGCCCATTGATTGTAATTTCTGCGTCTGTAGGAACACCACATTGCAGCTTAAAACTATTCGTTTTTCCATCGCCAATAAACCGTTCTGCTTCATTTTCTGCAGAAATATTGACTTTATTATTAATTGTGTCAAATTCTACATAGCACTTGAACGTTTCGCACATGTCGTTCATAATAAAGTCATAAATAGATTGGCGATCAATTTCAAAACTACGATGTTGGTTTTTTAGCTCATCGTCTACATGTCCAACTGTCCAACCATATGCCTTTTGAAGTACAAGATGAATTAAGCTATGCGCAATATTATTTGGATTGTATAGCACAACTTCATCAATACTACTAACTGCGCCTTCAACGTCACCTACGTTGATAGTAAAGTTCTCAAGATATCTTTGAGACAAAGAATACTCTAGCGAATAAGCATTAATATGTTTATACTCTTGAATACCATTACCATCAATCTCTGGGTCTTGCAATTGGAAATAACCAAAGCCTTCTAGATACACAAGCCTAAGTCCTTCAACATAATCATAGTACGGCGTTGGCTTTGTCTCTCCAGTAATAATATCGCAATAAATAGAAGGAACATCAAATGAAATTTCACTATATGAGTTAAATTTGAAAGTACCTTCTAGATTAGTCACATTTAATTTACAAATCTTTTCTTTGTTTGTCTGGCACAAAACTACATTTGGGGCACGATAAGTGTCAGACAATAAGTCTTTTGGTAGTTGCATTTCTTTCACCTGCCTTTGTTATGAAATACTTACTTGTCGTATAGGTTTATTAATAATTAACTCTCCGTTTACGACCTCTGCATCAAATTCATTAAATGGGCATACGCTTCCATCGTCTTCAAGCGTAAGCACACCATTCGAAACGTCCGTACCAATTTCTAACTTCACGTCCTTGAGTTCTCCTCTTACAATCATTTTGTGTCCCTCAACTTTGATATTAGTCCAAATTGGAGGGTTCTTAGTTGTGTCGCCTTTGATTTTTAATACCTTGCCTTCTACCCAAACGGCCAATCCATCTTTTAGGTCATAATCATTTAATAGCCCATCTGCTACCTTCATCGGATATCTGAATTCAATTTTTAATGTTCCAGTACCATTCGCGTAAAAATAATTAGTTCCGGGCAACAATGTAGGGAATATAAAATTGAAATCATCGTCAAAGATTCTCTTATCATTTGTGGAATATACAACGAAGTTGTTATCTATTGTAACTGTTTCGTCCTGTTGTAATTTTTCAAATTTAGTTTCGTTATTTAATGATTTATTTTTAACAATCAAACTTCCATTGTTCGAACTGTTCTGAAATGTTACATTTGGATAGATATAAGAATAAATGTCATCACTTTGGTTGTCTATTGCGAATTCAGTCTCTCCTGCAATTTTGATTTCTACAGGATATACTTTTGAATACGCCCATGGACTTACTGCGGTAAATGTGGTTACGATGCCAATAACTCTTGCGTCCATCTTCTGAAGCTGTACATTCGTGAATCTACCAAGATATGAACACACAACGTCTCCATCTTTGTCGCAGACATCCATCCATGCGTTACTTCTAGAACCAGTAAGCCAGCGCAATGTATTTCTAACTTTGTATGGGCCAATATCAGACCCATCTACTTCTACAAATGTTACAGACGGAGTTGCGACAGAATTATATTTTGCGCCATAGTCTGTGCGCATTGTGCCATCATAGCTATCAGTAAAAACTGGCTCCATATCTAAGTATGAATCTACTGTACCGTTATCTGGATTGAATGTGCTTACAACAAGTTCTAAATCATAATTTGTTTGATTGCGGAAACGAATTTTAGGATGATATATCGCCAAGATATCACACCTCCTACTAACTACTTGAAATTATATAAATAGGAGAGAGCTATTGTGCTCTCTCCTATAATTTTGTGTTATCTAACACGATTATAAAGCTTTTTATTGATATTTTTCATATAATTGTCCATCTGATCTTGTACCGCCTTGGTAATGTTCGGGATAGAACTATTATCTGCTCTGTCAATATGGACAACCTCTCCGACTTGGAGGTTCAACTCAAGATTGTTGTTAATAACATGAGGCGCACTAACAACAGGTCTAGATTGCTCTAGAACACTAGATGGATCTAGTTTGCCCCATTCCATAAGTCTTTCTGTTAGGTCTGCAGGAATAATTCCTGTTCCTTTCTTAATATAAGAAAGCCTACCTGCACCGTCTGGAACAAGCTGCAACTCTTCACCAAGCTCGTCAAGGAATGCGAACTGGTCTTTATCAATTGATTTAGCTCCACTACTGTAACCCTCTATGTCGCTCAGACGCACCCAGCCAGTATAGCCACCATTTCTACCAATGAGAACTTCCGAATCTGTTGCCTGATAAACTGTAAATGTAGAGCCCGGAACCCAAGACTGCATGCGTGTTCCATTACCACCATTTCTGGAGAAATTAGTTGCTGATTTCTTAACAGTTACAGACGAACCCTTAGTCGGGGCTGCTGGAGTGGATGGTTCAGTAGCTGGGGACTGCTGTGGAGTCGAAGGAGTTGGCGGAGTGTACTTCGCACTCTCAGTCGAATTCTTCTTGTTATTTGTGGCCTTAATTATGCTATCTGCGGTCTTATCAGCTTCAACTTGTAAATCTACAAGCTCTTGTTTTAATGCGCGTAATTGCTCAGTAAATGCGCTCGCAGAAGTGTCTAATTGCTCCTGATAAGTGCCAATGGCATCTACGCCTTCTAGCCAAGGTTTGGTTACAGAATCAGAAAGAGTGATTCCATACTTATCTGCGATTTCAGATAGATTTTGTGCTAACGAATCTGTATTAGCAGCGATAACAGCATAGCTATCTTGAATGACTTGGTTCTCATTCTTCAGCGATTCATCAAGTGCATCCATTTCGTCCTGCTTGTTGTCTTGATAATTCTCAAGAGACTTGTCTAGCGCCTCTTGCTGCTTTTCAACACTATGGTCATAATACAGGTCGTTTAACTCGTCTTGCGCTTGCTTCAGTTCGGCTTCTAATTTTTTCTTCTGTGCAATCGCGGATGCTGAATTGTCGCCAGAAATTACTGCAAGCCTCTTTTGAATGTCCGCAATATTCTTTTGACTTTCTGCGACTTGTTTTGCAAAGTCATTCGCATCTTTTTGTAGACTAAGTTCCTCCTTCTTTTTGTCTATTAATTCTGAATAACTGTCAATTTCTTTTTGCATTCCATCTTTGACAGCCTGAACACGAGTCTTATTCAGATCAATAATAGACTTCTTCGCGGATTCTTGTGCCTCAATTGCGTCCCATTGATTCTCTTTAAGCTCAGCAAGCTTTTCGTTATACTCATCTGTGCTATAAAGCCCAGCGGCATAATCTTTCTCCAGACGTGCAATCGCTTCGCCGTATTGCTCAACCTTAAAGTTTGCAACTTCTAACTGTTGTGCAAGTAGACCAAGAGCAGTTACGCCATCTTTCGTCCAATTGCCGAATTCATCTACTACTTTCTCCTCGTCAGACACAAGATTGTACAAATGAGAAAGCTCAGAATCAACATTATCAATCTTATCAATTAACTTATCAAGATTATCCCAGTAAAGGTCATTAATACTATTCTGGAAGCCTTCGATATCTTTCTTACATGAAAGGATTGAGTCGTCAACGTCATAAATGGCGTTAACCATTTCATACCAATCATCAGTGCCAACTCTAACGTCTCCAGAAGCGACAGCTTGATCTAGGATACTTTGTAGCGAAGCACGCTTATTATTTAGGTCTTCAATTTGCTTCTGAGAGTCTTTCATTAATTCCTTATAGAAATTCTCAGAAAGTCTTTCGCCTGCTTCGTCAAGAAGATCCATTTCAGCCTGAATTAGACTTGAGTGTTGTTCGACTAAACCAACAATATTCTCAAAGTCATCCGCAATGTCATTTAACTGTTCAAGACGTTTTGCAGAAATTTCAGCAATAGACTCTAGATAGCTGTTCTCTGCATCTTCTGCTTTTGTAGACCATGTACGATATTCTTCAATGGCATCAGCAATTTCGCCTTCGCTTTCCCCGATAAAGTCTTTAATTGCGATAGCGCCGTTCTTTGCCATTTCTTGATACTCGGCGGGAACTTTAGACAGTAGCTCCGTTGCCTTCTGGTTGTAAAGCTCTGCTGCAGCAAAATATGTAGATGCTTTCTGTTTTTCTGCTCCGACTAAGTCATCATATAAGCTGTTCTTATCTCCAATTTGAGAAGTATCGTCAAGGAAATTCTCAATTCTATTGGTCATATGAGTAATTGCCTTCTCGATTTCTTCAAGCTTATATTCAATAAAGTCAATGGTTTGCTCTGAATCATCGGCTGCGTCAGATACATCACTTGCCGCATCAGATAGGTCACTAGCAGCATCACTTAAGTCCCAACCCATTTGAGACCAGTCTTTGTCACTGCCATCTCCCCACGCAGCATTCGCTCCAGTGCCAGTTTTCTTTGTATAAGTACCATAATTCCAGTGAGCATTGCCTTTAGCAAACGACAAGCCGCCAGTGTATGTCCCACGAGACGTGTACCCATTCTTTAATAACTCTTCTGTCTGCTTGTGGTTATAGATTATTGCACCCTTCGGCAAATCAAGCATTTCCGTGCCATGTTCTCCAACAGTATAATAAACGCCCTTGTTTGCGTCTACTACTAGTTCACGACCAAGCTCGCCTACAATGGCATTGTGCTCATTTGCTTTTAATCCGGGCTTCTTGCCTGAATGCGCATTGCCTTTTGCCAAAGCATTTCCAAGCGCACTAGACGCACCGTCAGGATTATAGCCACTTCCGCTTTTTGCATCTTCACGACCTTGTGTAAATTTGCTCTTTAGGTTGTTCCAAAAATTGCTCGCTTGTGTACTAATCCAAGAAGCAGCCGATTCCCAAAGACCATTAATGGCACTAGGAACAGTTTCTGTGAAGAATGTAGAAATGCCAGTTTTAATATTTTCTAAAGTAGTAGGTACTGTTTCTGTAAGAAATGTCCCGACTCCTTCCCAAAATTCATTCCATTTTGTCGGAAGCGTTGCTGTAAAGAATTCTAAAATCTTTTCTCCCGCTGTTACCAATGCTGGGCCAATCACTTCATCAACATAAGTGCCGACACTCTCCCAGAAAGAATGCCATTTTTCAGGAACTGTCTCGGTAAAGAATCCATACACGCTATCCCACGCCGCGCTTAAGGCTGGCGCGATTGTGCCATCAATATATTCACCAACGCTAGTCCAAAATTCACTCCATTTTGTAGGAATTGTTGTCGTGAAGAACTCAACAACTTTATCTTTCAAAGCAATAGCGTCTTCTTTTAAATTGTTTAATTCTTCGCCAACGCCATCCCAAAATTCATCCCATTTTTCTGGAATAGTTTCTGTAAAGAATGTAACTACCGCATCTTTAAGATCGCTTGCCCATTGTTTTACTTTGTCGAAATCTTCACTAACATTATCCCAAAACTCTCCCCATTTCTCAGGGACAGTCTCTGTAAAGAATTCTTCAACTTTCGCGGAGATATATCCAACTGCATAAGGGATGTCACTAAGGAACTCGCCAACACTTCCCCAAAACTCGTTCCATTTTTCCGGGATTGTTTCGGTAAAGAATGTATTAACGCCCTCTTCTACATTAGCCGCCCAACCTTTTACTCCATCAAGGCATTCGCCAACACCGCTCCAGAACTCATCCCATTTTTGAGGCAATGTGTCTGTGAAAAATGTATTTATGTCTTCCCATAGTCCTTGCGCCCATTCTTCTGCACCAGACAATTTGTCTCCAATACTGTTCCACAAATTGTCCCATACAGTTGGTAGTGTTTCTGTAAAGAAAGTGGACACGCCACTCCAAATATTGTTGGCGAATTGCGACACTTCTTCAGATATTTCATCCACTAATGCGTTCCACCCTGCAATTACTTGATCTGGGCTTTGTGCTTCAAATCCCGTAACGTTGGAAGTAGAAGTTGCGCTTGCACTTTGTTCAGTACTCGTCGAAGTTGTACCAGAGCTTGTTTTTGTTGTATCAGTTGTTTTAGTATCCTGCTTTTTATTTTTGTCTGGAGATTGAATAGCGTCTAAGATGTTGTCAAGAACTTCTTTGACTTGAGTGATTCCGTCAGTTATTGGGTCAACTTCTTGGTTAGTTAACACCTCAAGTTGCTGCTCGTCATTCTTCAAATCAACATATTCTTGAATCTTCTGCTGCTGATCTTCGTCTAATTCGAGCGTTGCTGGGATCTTCCAAACGCCATCTTTATCTTGCTCTAGCTTTGGAACTACCTCAGTAACTAGAGTTGCATTTTCTTCTTTCCACTGATCAATTTTAGATTGGACATCAGTTAATACAACCTGAAAATCCATTACGGTTGGCTGTTCTAGACCATATTTAATTTTTAAAGCTTCTGCTAACTGCTCTTTTGCTTTTTCGAGCTCATCCGTCTTTATTTGGATCTCTTCATCCGAAGCTCCAGCATCTTTTAACTCTTGTAATTCTCTTGTAAGTGTTGATACATTTTCTTTTGCAGTATCAACGGTATTGTTTGCATCGATCCAAGCTTTTGTATTGTCAACAATAGCTTGTTGCGCATTATTCAATGAATCTGTAGCGCCATCAATTTCTTGCTGAATCGCATTATATTCTTCTGCGTTTTCACCAAGTGGATCTTTGCCAGCCTTGAAAAACTCTTCTTGCTTTGCAAGTGCCTTGTCCAAAGAGTCGGTAGTATCTCTAAGTTTTTTGTCAAGTTCTGTCATAGTTAGGTCAGAAACGATATCTCCCCAACTTGCATCATATTTTGACAGCTCTGTCAACATTGCAATAGTTGCGGCCTTTGTTAATCCCATTGCATTTGCAAGGTCGTCAACGCTCTTTATACTACTATCAAGAGTAAATGTGCCGTCCGCATTTTCAATAAAAGCACTAGCTTCTTTCGCGTCGGCAATAAATGCTTCTATGTTCTTTAAGCCTATTGAAAAATTTCCATCATCATCAATAGTGAAATAGTCTGCAAACTTTGAGTTTTCAAAATAATCATCAATGGCGTCAAGACGTTCTTCAAAAGTTTTACAGTTTGCAATAACGCTCGGAGGAACTAATGCCTCACATGCCGCCTTAAATGCTTCCGTCCCAACTTTGCCACTCAACAATCCATCGCTAATGGTCTCAAGCATTTCGACCATTGAGTCGCCATACGCCACTTCCGAATCTCTGTTTTTAGCATCCTCGAATTCATCATACGCATTGGTAACATCTGATAATTTCAACTCTAAAATTGAATATTCTTTAACTGCATTCTTGAGTGCTTGTATCTGACTACGCAACGCGCTAATATTATCATAAGTTGCTTTTGTAACATATCCATACGCTTTGTAATCCGCATACATTGCCTTAACAGCCTGTTGTAGTTGTTTTACAACTTTTGTATACTGCGACTGACTTTGTGCTTTCGCCGCACTTACTGTTGCCTTTTGTTCTTTTTTCTTCTGTGCAATTAATGCTCTTAATAGACGTGTATTCTTAACGACCTTGCCATTCGTAGTATCAATTGCGTCACCGAAGCTCTCTTCGCCAACAGTTACATCTCCAAGATACTCTTGGAGTGCAGTATAATAATCGTCAGAAATCGCTTGCCCGTCAAATGTTATGTCATTAACTGTCTGTAACACTGACGCATACGAATCATAAGCAGAAGTAAGGCTTGCTATGTCGCTAACAGCCACAGAAGTGGCTTCACTAGTCTGTTGCATAGCACCGCTAATGTTCAAGAAATATCTTGCAACATCTTCTGCACTAATTCCAAGAGAGTCTAATTGTACTTTAAGCTGTGGATTTTCAGCAATTAAGCTCTCAACCTCTCCAGTGACTCCTTCAATAGCAGATTCGTAATCTCCGAATTTATCAACGTCAACATTGATCTCTCCAGATTCAATTTTCGCGTTAAATGCTTCTTGAAATGCTTGTCCTGCCTCAGAACCACGCTCTCCGAATAAGCGGTCAAGAGCAGACTCTTTTGCGCCAGCAGAACCAAACATGATTTCTGCTCGATCATTGTAATTTTGCATCGAGCTAAGAAGCCCATTTACTGCCTTTTGTGCCTCTGTTAAATTGTCGCCATCGAACCATTCCAAGTCGCTGATGCCATATTCTTCTTCTTTACCTTTCATAAACTCGTCCCAATTGGACTGAGCATCAGCATAATCTTCCTGCGCAGACTCTAAATTCTTTTCTAGCTTTTGGAACTTTTTACTATTCGTGTCCATACCAGAATCTAAAGCATCCTGCACTTCTGCTTCTGCCTCGTCTAGTTTGGCTTTGGCATTTTTTACTTTGCCCAATTCGTCTTCGAAATTATTTGTGTCTTTAAGATTCAGCTCGCCAGTTCCTCGCGTCTTGAAATCTTGATCAGTATCCAATGCGCCCTTTACAGCTTCTGCTTGCTTGTTTTTCGCACGCTCTTCTCTTGCTTCTTCTAAACGAATTTGACGTTCAAGTTCTGCATTTTGTTCTTTTAGCTTATCAAGCTCTTCTTGCTCTGTAAGAGTTAATGGGCCTTTAGATTCGAGTTCTTCTATACGGCTCTTCGTAGTTTCTAGTTCGGAGTTGAGAGACTCTATATTCGAGCGAATATTGTCTAGTTCCTCACTAGTGTCTTTAAGTTCTTCTACGTAATCTTTATGAGACTTAGTTAATGCACAAATAGTCACAGTCAACGCAGCAATTGCAGCAACGGCCAAAATCGCCCAGCCAACAGGATTTGTTACGAGCCAAGCAGCCGCAGCCGCCACTGCCTCCCAGATGCTTGCGGCCAATGCTTTAAAAGACACTATCAGTCCAGTATTCGCAGCAGTTTCTCCTGCGTATGTGGCTATGTTGCTCTTGATTGCATTAGTTAACTTTGACCATAGGTCTGGCAAGAAAAACTTGCCGAGTTGGATACCAGCAATTGTAATAAGTGCGCTTTGCAACACGCCAACTTTGTCTATGATATTTACTAATCCAGTGCCAACATCCACAAGGAATTTAACAACATCAGACCTTATAAAATTCATCCACATTGTTTGGACTGCATTTGTAAACTGATCAATCTTTCCTTGAATACTATCCAAGTATTTTTCATTTTCGGCCATTGCACTGCCAGCAGAATCTGCAGATGTTTGCATCGCATCTTCTACTAAGTCAAAATTCTTAATAACGGCGGATAAAACATTTGCTTGTCTTTTCCCGCCTAGCAATTCTAGTGCGGCTGCTCGATTTACGTCCGTCATGTCGTCCCATACTTGAGACATTTCACGTAAAATTTCTGTAGTGTTCTTGAATGTATTCTCATCTAGCATAATGTCAACTTTACCGCCTGTTAAAGCTAACAATTTTTTCTGCAGTTCTGAGACGCTATTGGCCATGCCATCAACGTCCTCCCCTGCATCTTCTAATTCTACCTTGGCTCCGCGAATTCTTAGAGATAAGGTTTTCATAGCTGTACCTACAGATTCTGGGTTTTGAACCACCGAGTTAGCGGCAGTAATTAAACCTATTGATTCATCAATGGTATTACCCGCCTCTGACAATGCACTAGCAGAACGCAATAGTGCTTGTCCAATTCCCGATGAACTGATTGCAAAGTGGTTTCCTACTTCATTGAATTTATCTACAATTCCCATTGCATTAGACGCTTCAATACCAAATCCATGCATTGTAGAAATGATACTATCAGAAGCCTCACCAATATCGGCTAGGTCATCACCAACGTTATAATAAACAGAAGCGGCCTTTGCCAAGTCAGATGCTTGTTCAATGTTATATCCTCACTTTGTTACTATTTCCACTAAAAGAAATGGGTAGGTCATTTCTGCCTACCTCTGCAATTTCATTATTAGATTATATTTGCAGGTCAGATCATCTCTTCATCTTAATAAGATGTCCACCATACGCATAACCGTTACCGATTACGCTGTGATCGTTACAGGACTTAAAACATTTAATATAATATTCTCAACTTCATTTGGCTTAGATGTATATGGGATATATAAAATGCCAATATTCTTGCTATGGCAATATTCTTTTTTAATTTTGTCTCTGTATACTCTATTCTCATAAGCCTCTTCGCCGCCAAAGAAATCAATTGGCTCAAAATGCTGTTTTCCTTGATATTCTATTACCATATGATAATCTGGCAAATAAAGATCAAATGGAAGTGGCAAAACATTTCTGCAGTCGTTCCATGTAAATTCTCGTTCAAATTTGATATTATATTTTTTTAGAATGGTTTCTACTAAAATTTCCCCCGAGCTAGATGACTGACACCCACAACTAATAGTGCATCCCCCAACTAAATCTGAAACAGACGCCAATACTTCATTTCCACAATCACATTCACATCTCCATAGTCGTTTATAATTACCTGGACTACCTTTCCGTTTTACATATTCTTTTGCCACCAACATGCCAAATCTTTGATTTGTTAAATTATAAGCTATAGAATCATAATATTGCTTAACTAAACATCCACAACTAGAAACTCTTCCTCTAATAAGATCTCCAGAAGAACATTTTATATTTCCTCCACACTCACATTCGCAATACCACATAATACAACCATTAGATGCTCTTTTGTCCAATTTGTATTTAACAATAAGTTTGCCAAATTGTTTCCCAGCCAAATCTTTTTCTTTTCCTTTATTTAATGAACCACTCGCCGTTTTTGTGCTACCGTTTCTTAATGCATCTAATCGAACTACTACTACAACACCATTTTCATTTATACATTCGCAATATGTGTGTTTTCCTCCATTATATCCATACAACATTTTTGTTACCACTAGTTCTCCATATTGTTCTCCAACAATATTTATTCGTCTTGGCATTTTATCACCTCCTATTCATATAATTTATATTAAATGTTTTACATTACCCACGGGATTGTCCATCTCTGGAGTTTCCCCGTTTTAAGATGGATGTTTACCTATATGTCGCCATACAGGGGGCCTATTAATTAAGCCTTGCGAAATCTGCTGTAGCATTAGTAAAATCTTTAACAGTAGAACCAATCTGCCCAGCAGTTTTAGATGCATCTTGCAAGAATCTCTTATAAGTTTCATCAGTTTCATCGGTAACTTTCTTTAATTCTGTTAACGCTGCGTCAATTTCTCTTACATATGTAATACCTTGCTTAATTTGAGCAACAGTTTTATACACCATATTTGCGCCAGTAAAGTATGTAAGAATTTCACCAGACTTTTTCTTAACATTGCTAAAGAAAGAGCCAAGCGTACTACTTGCTTTGCCCATATTCTTAGCGGAAGCATTAATAGCATTTCCCGCTTGATTAAACGATGCAGTTAGTTTTTCTACTTCGCCATTGCCATTCTTTATTGTAAAAGTAACCTTGGAATAGTTGTCAGCGAATTGAATAGATTTTTTATCTAACCCATCAAAAGAATTAGCAAATGCTTCTAATTCACTTCTTCTGCTTGCTTCGTCGCCAATATCAAAGCCATCAGAGACCGCACGAGTGATATTACCAACTTTGTTTTTCATCTCTTCGGACTTCTTAATGATATTTTCAATTGCTTTGCCATATTTATTAAATGACTCAACTGCACTATCAAACTCTGCGGCCTTTTGCTTACCCAAATCCGAAGTGATGTCTATGTTTGCAAGCTCTTTTTGCAGTGTAATTATTCTTTGATATGCTTGCTCGTATTGCTGTAATTGAGTAGTAAGCCCGGAGGCATTGGCATAGCCTTTGCTATTAACGCTATTAATTAACCCAGTATGCTTTGTTTCGACTTGTCCGACAACATCTGCCCCATATGAGGTATTGCTTTGCTTTGCCGAGTCCTTCTTTACCTTTGCGTACTGTTCAAAATCGCTCATGAGCTGCTTTGTCGCAACACTCAACCTTTGCATGTCATCTTCTGACACTTTACCAAAGGCTTCTTCGGACTTTGTTAGCTCTTGAATCTCCTTTGACAGAGCTTCATATCTGCTCTTTAACTGTCCAAGATCACTATCTTTATCTACGAAGACTTCCGTATCAATTTTCCTAAAAGCAGAAGATAGCTTTTGGTTTGCATCTATTAATGCCTTATAATTATCTAATTCTTTATAACCATCATTAGAGCTTTCTGAACTACTAGCTTGAGAAGTTTTCCTTTTCCTTGTACCATTACTGGCAGCAGTCTCGTTACCAAGAGATTCAGCAGTTTTATCCGCGCTATCTTTTACATTTTGGTTTGCATTAGCAAAATCATTTTTTGCTTGAGTGGCGGATGCAAAAGCTTCACTAGCCTCTCTAGCCTTTTCTATTTCTTTTTCTATAGCAGCCGCAGAAGCTTCCGCACTTTCCTTAACTCTTGCATTAGCTTCAACAAACTGATTTTTTTGTTCCGTTGCAGCTGCAAATGACTCCTGTACACCACTAGCACTAGTTACTTCTGGTGCGGTTGCTGCAGGCTCTCCTGTGCTTTGACCACTAGCAACCTCCCCAGTTGCTGCCTTCGAAATCTTCGACACATCGCTCTGATTTTGTTTTTCTTTTTCTTTTGTAATTTGCTGTTGTGTTGCCAATTGTTGTTTGGCTTCTTTGTTTTGTTGTTTCTCTACTGCCAACTCTTGCTCTGCCGCATCGGTGCCTTTTTGCTTTGCTTCTGTCGCACTACCTAATTGTACTTTTGCTTCAGCAAGCTTGGTTTTTAATTCATCAATTACAGAAGACAAATTTTCAATTTTTGCTCTATATTCATCTACGACATCATTTGAAGTCATATTATCGACTTCGCTCATCGGGACAGAATTATCTAGAGCATTTTGGATGTCGTAATAACCATTCTTCCACGAATCTAAAGCACCTTCCATACGAAGGATTTCTTCTTCCAATTCTTGTACTTGTTTTTGTGCCGCGTCAAGCTCGGAAGCGTCAACAAGATTTGTCGGAATAGCATTTAGTTTTTCTTTAAGAGCGGCAATTTCTTGCATAAGCTCTTTTTCTTTTTCAAGCTGCGCGGTTTGATTGTCTGTTTGATTAGACTGAGTTGAAGGTTGCCCAGACTGAATCTGATTAAGCTTTTCTTGCGCGGTAGTCTCTTCGTTGATAGCCTCAGTAGTTTTTTGATGAGACTCTGCTGCTTGCGCCTCGATTTCCTTAATTCTAGCTACGCTTTGATTCCAAGCATTAGTAGAATCAATTTCTCCACTCTCGAACGAGCTAAAAATATCTTTAAACTTGTCCCAATCGGCGGTGTGCGATGGATTCAATGTTGCCAATAAACTTTTTAATTTTTCAATTGGTGCAACAGAATTTTCTCCATTCTTTTGTATTTCGGCCAAATAAGATGACAGCTCTGGTAGCTGTTCCATTGTATATGTCTTAACAGTCGAAGCCAACCCATTGTCTGTAAACGCCTTATCTAATGCTTGATTAACTTTTTCGTTAAACGCAGCAATTAATTGTTCATACGAAATACCAGCTTGTGCCGCTTTTTCTTCTGCTCCTTTTATTAATCCAACTTCCCCGTCATTATATTCCATGAGAGGAAATTCTTTTGTAGCTGCTTTTAAATTTTGAGAGTAAGATTCTCCAATTTTGATGGCCATTTCTTTAGAAATGCCAGTAAAATCAATTGTTTTAACAACGCCATCTGCAATGATACCATTGATTTTTGTACCTTGGTCATAAAACAACTTGGTAAATGAATTAATATCCGACGGCGTAAATGCACTCATTCCATCTGGGTGATTGTGCAAAGACATTACGATATTTTCTTTTAGATTGTTGACAAGTTGTGATACTATTGCATCTGTATCTACCTGAAAATCCTTCCCAGAAAAAGAACTTACCACTTTGTCCGCGCCAAAAAGCGTCATAGACTCTTTTGCGTCGCCGCTACCTTTTGAATAACCAACCTCTTGCCCCGACGCAACATTTAATAATTCTTGTAGCTCGCCAGTTACACCGCTAACTTCTTTTGCGCTTTTTTGTGCAGCCGTAGGGATTTCAACATTAAGTAGCTCACAGATTTTAGAAAGTGCCTCGTCTCCGGTAATATCTCCAAAGTCTAAATCCTCAAATATTTGGTCAATGGAAGCTCCAGCTTTTTTTGATGCCTGAGAAATTTCTTTAATCTCATCGACCAGTGCGATTAATTTATCAGCGTTTTGATTGTCTTCATCTACATCTGCGCTTGACGACAACGAGACATATTCCTTAACTCTTTTATTTAACTCGTCATATAAAGAAATTTTTTTTTCTTCCGAAGCAATCTCTTCATTTTCTACAAAAGTATTTGAATTACCAATATCTTTAAGATTGTTTATTTCAGAATTGATATCTGCGATTTTTTGTTGATACTCGCTCTTGATTTTGTCAAGCATAGCGCTATGACGTTTATAAACATATTCTAGGTCGTCGGCATACATATTGTTTACATTAGTGCCGATCCATGTCATTCCCGGTGATAATATCCCATTATTACGCGCATTTATTCCATTATTTATTGTATTCTTTAATTTTGTTGCAATCTCTAGATATTGCAATAAAGTATTTTTATATGATTCATCATCTGTCTTAATTGGGGAAATTTTATCTAATGTACTCTTTAATTCTCTTGCTTGGTTCGCTAAAGATTTTAATTCATCATCTGCGGTTGCCTTTTTGAGCCCAGTTACTTTTAATTTACTTTTGTTCGGAAACAATAAATTTAAAGTGTTTTGATACTCTGTCTTTTTGTCGTTAAGATCATCAATTTGCTGTTGTATCTCGGTGGAAATTTTGTTGCCAGTTTCTTTTATGTTATTAACAACTTCATCCCCAGCAGACTTGATATTATCTCCAACTTTAGATAAATCAATCTCGCCAAATGCGATATTTAATTTACCATTTAACTCGCTGGCATATTGGATTAATGCATTAAACTGTTCTTCAACACTTTTAGTGTTAAAAAGGTCTAAGTCAATTTGTTTATCAATGCCAACGTTCTTGAGGATTGTATTTAATTGCTCTGCGTAGCTGCGTAATTCTTTTGTTGCGCCTTTGTCTTTTAAATTAACGCTATTAAGCCCCGTAAACACATTTTTGGACAGCTCTGAAATCTGAGACATCTTTTTAACCATCTCGTCAAAAGATTTCATCCAACCATTATTTAATTTATCTCCAAGACCTGCCTTTACAGAATCTAGTTCTTTCCTAAGTGCCTTAACAGCGTCGTCCATAGCGACAAACTGTTTAATAAAATTATTTAAATTTCCACGCTTACCAATATTAGCTAAAACTCCATCTACCTGTTCAGCTTGAGTTTTACATGCAACAAGGCTGCTCATAAGGTCATCAATATTGTATTTAATTTTCGAAGTATAACTCGCTTCTGCCAAAAGAATCACCTCCTACATCATAAATATACTTTTAGCAATTGAGCTATTGTTTTTTGAAAATTATCTTCAAAATATCTGCTGCCGTAATTCTTAATAAAATCTTTTAAAAAATCGTCTGGGACTTCTTTGCCAACAGTTTCACCATACATATATTCCCCATCTTTAAAATATGTCCATGGGTGCTCACCTTGTAAGAAGTTCTCAAATACATAATCGCCTTCAACTTGGCCACCACTTTCCCAAGAACCACCGCCTTGGTGTTTGCTAGAATTACTGTGGTATGCACCTTCCAACGGAGCAGAATTCATATCAATATTTGTTGTTAGAGTAAATGTTTTTCCTCTTTTCTTCAAATCAGAATTTACTTTATAAATATCATACAAATTATGTTGTCTCCCATACTTTGTATAAGCTCCATTTTTATATTCGTAATATTTATCAACTGCCGTTTTTGCTGCATCATTAAAATCTTTTTCAGCTTGCAGTCTGCATATGTTTCCTGCAATTTCTGCGACAGTTTCAACATTGTCTATTAGTTTTTGTATAGCATCGCCTAATGTTTTTTCTGCGGCCATATGCCATCAACTCCTATAAAATAATTATTTTAATTTATCAAGTGTGCTCAAAAGCTCATCAATATCTGCACCTTCTGGAAGGATGCTATTAATATCAAAACCATCAACCTTCTTAGCAAGAGCATCTGCTAAAGTTGTCAGGCTTGAACTAATTCCATTAGCCATCTGTGCAAATGAAGCCTCAATTGAATTCTGACGCATTAATTTCTTTTCTTCATAATGCAGCACTTCCTCGACATGGTTATAATCCTTTCTGCACTGTTGCTCAACTGTATCTAGAATATCATTGCTGCACAGCATGTCATACTCCTTTAGCAGCGTTTCAAAATCTTCGCTAATCTCTACGCCAGTGTAAGCATTAAACACGAACATAGAAAAATAAATATTTTTTTCAAAATCGTCCACATAGAGATAGCCATTATTGTTCGCGGAGCATTTTTCTAAAATACGTAATGCAATATCATGTTTAGTCTGAATTGGAATATACCAAGCCTTAATCATATCTGCTGCATTGTTGAACTGTCCTTCTTTAACCTTCTTAACAAATGTACTAACCTTCATAATTGTTCCTCCATTTTTATTCAAAAATTTTATATATTAAATAACGTTTTGTTATTAATTTTCATATTTAATCACAGCCCCAATAGTCAACCTCATTTTGATCTACGACAATTTTTGGCAGATCAAATGCTGAACGGGCAATCAAGATAGATTCGCATTCATCATCGGTTGCGTCAATCAAATATTCTTGTCTAACTGCCTGAATAGCTTCTGCTTTAAGAACTTCTCTTTTGATTTTTGACGATTGTTGCAAACCAATTTTGCGTCTCCATTCCGACGGGAGTGTATGACAAAACTCTATATTGTTTTGATAAGCATACAAAATAATACCGCCCATTAAAAAAGATAATTTCTTTACCGTGTCTATATTTGAACGTAAAATAGACTCTTCCATTACAATCTTATCTACTGGCATAACAGAGGCTATATATTCGCAAATTTCATTTGTCATTTTAGGGATCCTCTCATATACGTCCTTTGTTTTATGGCAGTCTATAAGAATGTGCTCTATGTATTTCCCGTCGTCAAACAAGCATACACCTGTTTTGTTCGTACTAGCGTCTATACCAATAACACGCATACTATAGCCTCCTTTTTGTAAAATAAATCCATAATATATCTCCTTTTATTCCATAAAAATGAGGGAGCACATTTCTGCACTCCCTCGCCCATATAACTACTTCATATAGGCTATTTGTTTATAAAATTAATTCTCTTTATTGTCCGTACTATGATTAGAATCAAACATTCTCTGACAGACAACCAACATGCGCAGCATATCATATGATATATCTAGTTTGCCATTGCCAGTGCCAGCAATTGCACCAGTGTCAATTAAATGCTGCACGGTGTCACGCGCCCAAGATGGGATGTCTTCGATTGTCTCATAATGCTTATTGCATGCATCAAACATATGCTTCATGACATACAGCATACGTATCATATCAGCAGACAAATCAAGATTGCCTCCACCAGTGCCAGAAATTAAACCTTCATCAATCATTTCACTAATAGTTCCTCTTGCCCAGCTAGGAATATCATCAATAGTATTGTATCTCATTACGTCTTCCTCCTCTTCATCATTATCATTATTTTTGTTCATGGCTTTATATACATCCTGACGAAACCCGTCCATAGTGTAACCCATGCCATATGTATTCCACAAAAGTTCTGGATCCGCATGGTTGCTGGCCACACCTCTACGATGGCCTTCTGCATGACCAATAATCACGCCGTCTGCCAGTGGATTAAGGCCATAAGTGTTGCAAAGCTGTGCAAATAATTCCACGGCTGTGTGATATGTTCCAGCAATCTGTTCAGCCGCTTCCGCATAGCTCATTCCAGAGCTAGGTTCCGTCATTTCGATACCGATATGGGTATTATTTGCAGCGCCACCGCAGTGCCATGCTCTCATCCACCAAGGCAATGTCTGATATACAGAGCCATCTGCCTGTATAAATGCGTGTACGCAAACTGATTGACCACCCGGCTGATACTGGTTAAAGTTACGAGCAAACACCGCAGCACTAGGCTGTGGACATCCAACGCTATGCAACATCAAACCACTTGGCGTAAGTGTCGAACCAATCTGATAACATTTATTTTGTGTCGCAAACGCTTCAATAATTTCCATTTAAATCACCTCAATATATTACTTTCCGCCTTTAACTCTTTCAATAATTTCGGAAACAGCAGAGCTGCCAGACATCAAAGCAAGTGCGGTAATTACTGTGCCAATCACAGAGCCTTCCTGCACAAGACCTAGAGCAAGAATAATATCTACGCCAAAGCCAAAAGAAATGGCGAATGCGAACACTGCCGACACAGCAATAGTGATATACTTGCCATACTTCGTGCCTTCCCACATTTCCTTAAAACGATCAATAATGTACCACATAATAATTGATAAAGAGATAATTAGAGTTAACATTTCCATAATTTCTTCCTCCTATAAATTTAAAAATTTTAATTGCCAAACAGTATTCCAATGATAAAAATATTAGCCAACATCAGCTCCAGCTTCATACTCTTGAAAAGTTACTCGTCTCCACATATAAACAGTGTAATATGGCGGCATATTGTTGTGTGCGCCTCCGCCGCCAGCATCGGATGTTTGTGCACCCTTTACCCACCACGTTTTTTTGCTGATGTAGGCAATGTTCGGCCAGCCGCTATAGCCGTCATGGGCACTGTCCACGCCGCCGTCGTTGCCCAAGTATTCGTCGTGGTAGTGGCTAGGGATTTCAGACCTCGTCAACGTATGTGTTGCTTCGCCACCTGTTGTGCCAGCTTTGTAAACATTACCTGCACCAAGCAGGAATCTATCGTAAATTGGCAACCAATATGTCCCTGTAAACCGCAATTGCGGATTATCTGTCTGGTTCGTGCTCATATAAATTGACCCAATAGGGTAAAACAAATCAACAAGCGAGGATACGTCTACACCAATATCCGTCTTGATTTCAGTTAGTGTGCGATAATACACCCAGCCTGATCCATCCAGCACGGCGATCTTACTCGGCGCACTGCCCAGATCGGTTGCATCCGTAGTTTGCAGCCATGTTCCAGTCAGATACTGACCTGTCAAATTACCGGTCAGCGTTCCGCCACTTGTATTTAATTTGCTGTCCAAAGCAGCCTTAACCGCCTTATTCTGCACCGGATTAGTCGATGTTGTGCTTAACGCAGAGTCTACTGTTGTTTTATTTGCGCCAGTAGCGATCCCGTTGAGTTTTGTCTTATCAGACGCACTCATCAATCCATTAGCACTTGTCGTAGCAACAGCAGTACTTGCTTTGCCACTAAGAGCTGTATTAACCGCCTTGTTCTGAATCGCATTAGTTGAAGTGCTAGACAAAGACGAATCCACAGACGGGATCGCTACTGACTTAGCTGCGCTACCATCATAGCTGCCAGTAACAGCGCCAGTAAAAGTCAAAGCATGAGGATTCTTAAGCGCCGTAGTCGTGCTAGGCAGGGCTCCTACATCTGAAGCGGTCAGGCTGATATCTGAGCTTAGAGCTTTGCTATTGACCTTTCTCGTAGTTGGGACATAGTTTCCAAGCGTAGCCGCATCTTGAAATGGAAGTTGAGAATACTTCTTCGTACCATCTCCGACCTTAAACCTTGTTTCACCGCTTGCCGTATCAACAACAATAATTTCACCATTCAGCAAAACAGGATTCTTACTCGTCCAGTTGGCTTCGGTATCTCTTTTATTTTTTATACGAGTATTAAAAATTTTATTTGCCATTCGTTCAACCTCCTTTAATATATAATAAAGGCGCTGGAATAAACCAACGCCTTCTTGATACTTTGTTTTGTTCATTTTAATTAAACACTCCCGCCATACACATAATTGGTGGAGCTTCCACTTGATTCGCCAGAGAATATAGCAGATAAATCTTCTTGTTCAACCCAAGTGCCTGATACTTTCTTATAAACTTTTGCTGCGGATTTATATGACCCGTTGACTTTGAAATACAACGTAGTAGATGTAATATACTCTTCAGGCAGAGTATAAGAAACTGAAATATCTATGTTATGGATCAAGTGCTTGGAAACACCATTATTACTAGTAATACTAGGTGAAGAAGCTAGCCATACTATTCCGAAACTACCTGACTTCAAATCAGCGATAGTCCATTCCCCCGCCTCTTTATTAGATATTGTATAAATTAAATAATCCGAATACTGTGAATCTTCATTCAAGTCTATAATAACATTTTTATATGTTGTAGTACCAATTTGAGTGTAGGAAAAGTTATCACCATTTATTTCTTTTTTTGCAGTATAAAACCCCCGTGAAGTATTACTTACAATAGATGCGCCCGATTTACTATCTGCCTTTACTTTCATGGAAACATTGATATTTGTAATCGTAGCGTTAGCTGGAATACTAGAAAATTTAGCGCCATCAATAAAAAATCCAACAGAAGCGGGATTATCACTTTTATTAAGTTCTCCAATAGCCCAGATAGCAACTGTATCCGTTGAAGTTTCTTTACTAGAATTTTTATAGAGGATTTCAACGTTATCTATATTTGTAGCACCATTAAAATTGATTTTATCATACCCTGTTGGATGTACAATTAAGTTATAATTCTTTAATCCGAATTTAGGATATAACTTTATATCCTCTGTCACGGTGCAATTATAAGGATTATCTAGAGAAACCAAATTTGTATAAGTGGCATCAGCATACCACCCAAAAAAATCATAGTTTTGAGATGATGGAGTAGCTGTAAATATAACATTATCTCCATATTGAGCTATTGATTTATTTACATCTGCCGTTCCATGTTCTGCCTGTCCAACACTAATATTCAAATTGCTTATATGAGCCTTTGCATATAGTGTTGTATTCGCAGTAATAGTAGCTATATATGGATTCTCTGTGCTCACTAGATTTGTGCAGCTTTCATCTGAATACCATCCTTCAAAAGCACATCCTGTATTAGCCGTCGCAGAGAAAGTACAACTACCATTTGCTGGAACTGTTGAGTCACTTACCCTAGCAGATGATATATTTGCACCAGCACTCAGCTCGCCAATTCCGGGGACAGTTGACGTGTAAGCAACTCCGTCAGAGCTAGACGCAACAGCAGTGTATACTCCTGCTTCAATTGCAGCTTTATTATTGATTGCATTCTGTAAATACTCGTCCTGAAATGGGAGTTCTGAATAATGCTTTGTCCCGTCACCAATTTTAAATCGGCTTTCACCATCAGTGCTATCAACGACCACTACTTCGCCATCTAGTAAAATTGGATTTTTATCAGTCCAGTTGCTAACTGAATCACGTTTATTCTTTACTCGCGTATTAAAGATTTTCCCTGACACTTGCTCAACCCCTTTCTTGTTTAGTATTTAATTGCACTGTTAAGCTGTGCGCTTCCAAACATATACAGCCAAGTATGGTGGCATGTTGTTATGCGCTCCGTCACCGCCAGCATCGGATGTTTGTGCACCCTTTACCCACCACGTTTTTTTGCTGATGTAGGCAATGTTCGGCCAGCCGCTATAGCCGTCATGGGCACTGTCCACGCCGCCGTCGTTGCCCAAGTATTCGTCGTGGTAGTGGCTAGGGATTTCAGACCTCGTCAACGTATGTGTTGCTTCGCCACCTGTTGTGCCAGCTTTATAGGTCGTGCTCGCAGCCAACAGAAACCTTCCTTGAATCTGCTCCCATGTGCCACCTCCGAAGAGCGTTTTTGGACTTGTGCTATTCACACTCATATAAATGGAACCAACTGGATAAGCGTTTAAAACAGATAATGGGTCGCCCTTATCGCCTTTTTCTCCTTTTAGTGCAGCAAGCTGCTCCGTGGTAAAATCAGCATAAGTAAATGCATCGCCTTTCGGCCCTTTAATATTTACACTTGCTGGATTAGTTTTTCCTTTATCGTTTGTCCAGCTTAAAACACCTTCAGAAGAAACAGATGGTGTAAATGTAGCGCCATCTAGTGCGCCAAAACCACCAGAAGCAATAGCGTCAACAACATACTTTTTATTGGCTGCGTCATCATCATCCACAGGAGCCCCAACTGCAATTCTTGCTAGATCACTTTCTGACTTGCCAACAATTTTTCCTGCATTCTCTCCTGTACATACAGCAGTAATCTCTTTTGAGACATCTCCACGCTGATAAATTGTAACTCCATATTTTGCATAAAGCTTTTGATCCGCAGTCAAAGCACCAGTAACTTCTAAATCCCCAGAAACTTTGCCACCCGTTTTGTCTAACTTTTTATTGAGCTCAGTGGAAGTTTCCGTCTTGCTATTTGCAACAGCAGTATCAGCATATTCTTTTGCAGAAGAAAGAGATGCACTAGACTGGCTATCTGCGTATGTCTTTGCGCTGGATAATGTAGATGCATCGCCAGACCCCATGTCACCTCTTAGCGTTGTAATTTTCCCGTCTAATTCAGTGTCCTTCTGTTCAGAACTATTGGTTAGCGTTGTAATCTTTCCATCAAGCTCTGTATCTTTTTCTTTCATATCTGCTGACAACTGTTTAATTTCATTTTCCAATTCTGTATCCTTTTCGTTTACAGAGCTTGTCAAATTAGAAATCTTCGTGTCTAGCTGATTATCCTGCTCATTTAATACACGGCCTTGATTTGCCGAAAGTGGTTTGTTCGACTGATAACTATTCAGCTTATCCTCGACATCTCCTTGAAGCAAAAATACGCCATTCTGTTTTAGCTCTGGTAAATCAACAACATAATTTCCGTCTGTCAGATTTTCTAAATTATATGTTGTTCCGTTAATGTCCACAGTATTTATGTAAGGCATCGTTTCACCTCCATTATTTTCCATTGTTATAACAAGGAGCACTCTATATAGCAAGTGCCCCTGTTATTAATTACAGTCCTAATTCAGACTTTAAAGCAATATAAACTTCCGATTGATATTTGCTCGGAATACTACTTTCATAAGTAATCGCTGCGACTTTTGTCATACTGCGCAATGAACCAATATACGTTTTTAATGAATTAAAATACGCGACATGGTATGTTTTGAAAGCATTTGCCTTGGCAATAATCTTTTCCATATCTTCGGAAGTATAATATTTGCACAATTCCCCATCTGCATGATATGGAATTGTTTCTGCCCCGTCTGCAACCATTTGAGACGAAGTAATTAAATTCAATTGGTCTTGTACCGTTAAAGAAAAATGATGCGACTGATTGTCGCTCAGTTCAACATCAAAGCCATTTGTAATCATTTTGTTACATTCTGTTTTCATTTCTTTAACTTTTGCTTCTTTTACATAATCAATTGTGATATCATTGTCTTCATTATCTTTTGTCTCGTCTTGCTCAGGCTCGTCTTGTTCAATATCAATCTGTTGATTGGCCTTGATAGCATTGTATAAAGCCTCATATTCTTCCTGCGGAATCTCTGTAATCTGAATCACAGGGACTTCTTTTGCATTGGAATCTGCTGGCAGCATCCAAGTAGCACGATAAATCGCACCATTGCATTGCATGTATTGAGCTTCAGACTCGTCGCATACAAGAAAAATGCCATGCTTCCTTTGAAATCTACGCATGTCTAGCGACGTTCCGATACCAACAAATTCATTGTCATTAATTAGTTTATAATATCTCATATGTCGTCGCCTCCATTAAATAGAAATACATGGGCAAATACCATGAGATCTGTTAGATGGCATATAACTACTCATATCACCCTGAATGCCAACCGCTCTAAAGTAAGAATTGTACGACACTTCTGGCGAACGTAGATAATAGATACTCGCAGTATCACCAATCGACTTAACTCTGTCTGCAGATGAACCAAAGAATTCAATTGCTTTACCTTCGGAGCTATACGGTGCTTCAGATGTGTTAAACATTTCCACATACGATGGAAGATATACATAGTCTTTTGAATAAACAATATCAGATGCCATATTACCAGCGGTCGCAGGAATCTGAACTTGTTTAATAATTGATTTCCACTCTGTTGGGAATGCCGCATAAACTCTACTATTGCAGAACGCTCTCATCTTGGAGTCATTCCAGCCGCCAAGGTTGGTGTTCGTAGAATTCATATTGTGAGTGAGAGATAGCAAATTCGCTGGAATGAATGAAGCTCCAGTAATTTTACTAGAGTCCTGTGCACATCTATATCTCTTATCACCATAATATTCATAGCGCCAAGTTTCATGCGGCCATGCAGCAAGTTGTCTAGCCGCAGTGTCTCCAATATCATCAAGCCATACTTTTGCCCAGTGAATTGTGCCCTTGCCTAGCGTTACGCTATCAATTGTTCCATTTGACAGGAACTTAAATCCACCAAGCATAATTGTCGCCTCAGTATTAGTTGTACGATTGCGCACAAGCTCTGTATAAGCCATTTCGTCAGCATAAACACCAGTTGTAGAAGCTCCAGAGTTAAACGAGTAGATATAAAGTTTACTTTCTCCCTTGCGGTGACGAAGCACAACGATATCTCTTTGGCCTCCTTTGCCTACTACTTTGCTAGTATTACCCCACTGGATTTCTGGATTTGTGCCATTATACTTTAGTCTAAATCCTTCAGAGCCATCATATTCAAAGCAAGACAGTAGTGTCGCATCGGCTACATTCTCTCCAAACTCAAAATCTATAGCCATTGTAAATGAACCAGAATCTGCGCCAAATAGCTTAACGCCAGAATCTACTACTTTTGAGGAAGTGCCATCAAATGTAAGCTCATCCCCAAGCATATGCTCAGTTACATTCGAGAATGAGAAATCCTGCCCAACGCGGACATCGAAGTAGTCCTTTTGTTCAAAATAATCATTAGCTCTACCAGCCGTTGCAACAGCATAAATCTGTACTGGAGTCATATCTTTCAAGTCAGTTCCTGCCGATGGAAGACCATTTTGCGTCTCCCACTTTGCATAAACATCAGTATCTCCAGTAATGCATCCAGTGCTCTTATCCCAGCCAGTGAATAGATTATAGATATAAGAATCCTCATTATCGCTCATGGTTGGACAATCGCCTTCATATTCTGCTACTGCGCCATACTCTACACCAGTCTTCGTCGCAAGAACAACACCTGCTTGCTGGAACCAACGAACAGTATATGTCCTTACAGTTTCGCTATATTTTGCTGTTACAGTTACAGGAGCAGTGACATTTACCTCAATGCCATCCCAACCTGCGAATGTATAATTGTACTGCGCGGTACTTGGAATTGTCGGAGTGTCAATTTCACCACTTGCGACAGGATCAGTAATCTTGCCACCTTGGTCAACATATTGAACATAATCATTGCCACTCTTGTCTTTAATAGCAGTACCATCGGAATTCATAAACGTCACTTTATACTGAGTAATAATACCATTATAAGTGACAGCTAAATCAGGCCATGCCGCCGCATAAGCATCGAGTTCTCTCTGTCTTGCTTGACCAGCAATATGAACCTTACCAGCAAGTAAATTATTATTCATCTTAAGAATAGCATTCAATAGCTCAGTACTCGTTACAGTCCAGTCAATACCAGTTAAACGAAGTGTCTGCAACGTGTCAATTGCATCCTCAACAATTGGATAAGCATCAATTATAGAGTTCTCAATAGTTAAGGATTCAAGATTGTCATATGTCGCCTGTAAATCAGTTAAGTAACTTAGATTCTTGAAGCTTAAACTATTGATTGTACTTGGCAAGTGAGCAAGCGCAATCTTACCATTTGCCGCGAATAGTACGCCTGTAACAGAAGTTCCTTCTGCATAAAGCTTCTCTAAGTTGCCACAGCTTGATAGGTTGATAGATCCAGTCAAATTAGGACAATTACGAATATCCAACTCTTCAAGTAACGCATTGTTGCCAAGGTTTAGATTTGTCAAGAATGCGTTAGAATAGCCAGAAGTTTTATTACCAACTACAAGCGTCTTAAGCTTTGAAGCCTTACTAAAATCATTATCATGAATATAGCAAGCAGAAAGGTCATTCAATGCCTGAATACGAGAAGCACAATAAATTAGTACTGCCGTATCATCCATCTTGGTAAATGGACATTGAATTTCATAAGACTGTCCTGCCTTTGCACGGATCTGCTGTGTACTTGGAGAGTTGCCAAATAACACAGATAGATACATATCTGAATAAGGCACAATATTTAGAGTGTAATTAGGTGCAACTACTACACCAGAAGGAGTATTGCATCTAAACATAATTTGATCTGCCTTGACAGTTGTAGACAGATATTTCGTTCCCATATATGCCGCTTGATCACGCTCAAATTGTCTACGCTGATATTTCTTACGGCCATTCATCATAGACTCTAAGAAACGTCTGGTTGGCTCTGGAGTTGCACCGGCATTGAGGCCCCCGCCTTGATATGTACGGTAGTATTTGCGTTCAATATCAAGTCTCCAAAGTTCTTCTGGGAATTGTGCTTGCCAATTGTCAAATTCATTGATTAGAGAAGTATCGCTAAAACAACCTTCTCCTTCAAGAGTTTGATACATTATTGCAAGGTCGTTGCGGAATAAATCACGAATTCTGCACCAGAACACGTTGTCTGCTGCGTTGAATACGTATCCTGAAGACTTGTCGCCTTCAGTACGGTAATCAGTGTCTTCTTTGCCATAAGTCATGGTAAGCTCGCCACTGTTATTTATTCCTAAACTCGTGTCATTATCATAGTCCCATAGTTCAAAACGATATTTACCATCAGCACATTTAGCATAATGATAGAACGTATTTTTAGAACGATTATCTATCATGGTGTATCTTTCGGTAAATACATACCAATAAAGAGCAGAGTCTTTAATTACCCAATCTCCAAGCTGAGAAACAAATTCTTCATCAGTAGACGTAATTACCCATTCATAGAAATCACGCCATACTTGCTTGTTTAATGCTCTTTGTGCTTCTTGCTCTTCAGTAGTAGCAGTTGTCATTCCGTCCTTCGTCTCGCCACCCATTTCATAGCGGAATTCAAAAGAACCATCCCAATCATTATAAAGAGCATCGTATGCGGTATTGCCAGCCTTCCACTGGTCTTTAGTGATAGGATAAACCATATTACCTTCACTGTCAGTTACACCAGTTTGAAAAGTACTGTTAGGTAGAGTATTGTCACTAACTTCAATTACGAATTCTTTTAGGTCAGAGACGTCATTAACTCTAGAAGCGTCGGTCTTTTTTGAATCACCAATATTTCCCAGCCCGTAGAAGTGCCAATCGTTATCCCTAAATTCCATATGTTTAGAAATATCAGGGTCTGTCTCCTTAATAAATACTACGCAATTTTGGAACTCCATACTATTTTTGCACTTCGGATCTTTCTCCATGGCAACAGTTTTATATGGCAGATAGTCATTATAACGCTTCTGGAGCAATGCGTTATTTGCATTTTCAGAGCTTGCGATATTTACTTTGATATTAAGCCAATTCATTGGCACAGAATTTCTAGTAAGACTTACTTTACCAGAACCATCAGAATACTTTGTACCATCCCCAAGAATAAGCTCTGTTACATAGCTCGTGTCAAGAGGAATCTTGCTAATAATCTGTTTCTTGCCATCAGCACAAGCAATAATGTCTATATTTCTACCAGCGTAACCATATTCGTTAGAAGTCGTGCCCTGCCCAGAAAGGTAAGTATTCATGAACTTCCAATTGTCTAGCACCGGGTCTCCACCCTTATAAATACACTCAACATTTACGCCTTTTACAAAGTCCTTTTTATCCTTAGTAAAACGAGGACACTCAATCTTAATAACTCTTAACTGAGGGCAAGCATTTGCCACAGATTCAGGAGTTAGCGCATTATTTTCATCATAAATCTGATTGCGATTATATCTTGCAATCATCTCGTCAGAGTCTCTTGCATCAGCAATGAAGTTTGACAAAATGTTAGAATCAGTCAGTGAAGCACTATAAGCTTTCATTCTATAGATATAGACATCACAGTCTGTAGAGCCAATAGTAATAGGCACTGGCTCGTACTGATATAGTCTATGCGTTGAGTCATAAATCATAGGTCTTAGACCAACACCATCTTCATAGCTCATAATGACTGCAGTCGCATCTGAATTGTCCTTATCAATTGTATTAATATTGAACTCAAATTCAATAATGTCTTCCTCGCTATAAGGAATATATAGACTCTTAATACTCGATTTTAAATACGCCTCGTGAACGTTCATTTGCAAGCCAACAACAGTAGAGTCTGCCTGACAGGTCAGGAATGTAGCGTTTGCATTACTAACATTCGTAGTTTTAAAAACGCATTTAAATTCGGAACCATAAACACTTGCGTCTCTCTCGAAAAGCTTGTAATTGATAGTGGCAGTTGTTCCAGCCTTAACACAGAAATACTGGTTGCCATCTTCGTCAATCTGATAGCCGCCATTACTCCAGTCGAAGTTATCTGAAACTGTCATTGCAACATCAGTATTAGTATCCTTCCACAGTCTGTCTTCGTCACTATTTGAAAGTCCAGTAGGATTGAAATCAAATGCCAAATTTGCAGTAATTGGCTCGATAGTAATACCGAGCTCCTCAATATTCATAATGATTTTAACAGTTGTATTTCTGCAAGTAATGAGCAGGGTATGCTCACCAACATCAGAAGATTTATACGCCCAGACATCAGAATTGCCACTCATGACCTGAGTCGCAACAACTTTGCCATCAACACTTCTTGTAACAGTCGGAGTTGCCGTCTTCGGATCATAAACATAGAACTGAATATTCGTTGAATTATATTGCTTTGCAGTTACTTTGCCATAATGGTCATATCTATAAACACATCCGATAACAGGAACATCACTATTCTCGTCATACCACATAATGTCCTTGAAAATATGCTCAGTTTCAATGCTCTTACTATTAATAGTTGCTGTAATATAGCACTCGAATAGATGTGCACCATGGGCCTGAGCTGGAATTGTATAAGACTGCAATGTACCAGAGGAACCAGTCGAAACAGTTCCAATTTCAACGCCATCAAGCACAAAATGCACAGTCTTATTTACTGCACCATATGGAGTGTATGTGAAATTGACCGCACTATTTGCTTGATATGTAATCTTGTCATTAAACGAAGATTCGAGTCTTACGTCTACCTTCTGCACAGTCCAAGACTTAACAGCAGTAGTGCCAGCGGCATCCACAACCGTCAAAGTAAATTTCTGAGTGCCAATGTTTGTATAATCAGACATGTCAAACGTATTCACGCCCTGAACTAACGCGCCAGTAGATAGAACGGTGCTGCCAGACTTCCAAGTGTAAGTGCCATCAACAGCTTCTCCATCACTATCCACTGAAGAATAATTGAAGCTAATCTCTACATTGTCTGTTGTAGTAACAATAACCGGCGACTCAGTAATACGTTCAACTTTAAGAGTAGTGGTAACAGCAGAACCCCCGCCACCACCAGTAATTACGAACTGGCTCTTTACTTCTTCTTTTTCGTCTTTAACTTCGTAAAGTGTAAAAACATTCTCTTTCTCTTCGCCAGTTGCTAGAGTAGCATTTCCATATGTAGCATAGTATGTATAACCTTCTGTGTCGATACCGTCAACGGTTTGTCTTAGCGTATCAACATTTCTACTTAGAGAAGCAATGTTAGTCGTGTTTGCTCCGATGTTTTGTGCGTTTGTATCTACAGATGCCTTAAGTGTAGAAACCTTATTGTCAATTTGAGATTTTGTATAATTGTCTCCACCGATAATGCAGAACTTATCATTAATATAACGATAATGCACGTACAGCCCATCGTCATTTTTAACATAGTAATCAGTAAATTCATTGCCAGTTTCAGGTAACGACTCTACTACATTCGCCATAGTCCCTGCAATCATTTGCCAAGAGCTGTCAATCCATTTATAATAAAAACATCCTGCATCTGAATGTAGGATATAATCAGTTTCTACATCACCAGTTTGCGGCAGCTCAGTAACTACAAGAGTGGAACTTCCTTTAAATTCATCCCACTTTTGATTGCCATCATTATCCGTAATCCACCAATACTTTTCATAGCCGTTACCAGATGCCTTTGGAACAAGATAGAATGTGTAATCCTCTCCTGACTCTGGAAGCTCGTCAACAACTTCAATACTATAAGAATGAAAATCAGCTAGTGCCGCATCAATATCAGATTTTGCTGATTTTGTATATAATTTGCCACCTGCATCAACACCAACCTCTTGCGTCATATCGTCTGCTTTTGGAACAGCTTTTACGCCACCAAGCACGTTTTCTGAGGAAATAGGCAGAGTGTAATTTTCTAAATTTTTAAGTTTATCCTTTTCTGCGTCTGTATAATCATTAGTAGACAATCCCTTGCCAGACACCTTGTCTACTTTATTGTTGTTAATTTGATTTTGTCTGCTTTGAACAACAAACGTGTCGTTCTGAGTTAGAGACGGCAAACTGACAGTATAAGTGCCATTCGTAAGCGCCGAAACTTTTACTCCTTGCACCAGCGTCTTTTCTGTCACAAATACGTCATCGCCATTTAGAGTTGGGAGCTTAACAACATGCGAGCCATCTGTTAAGTTCTCTAGGTTGTATGTTTTGCCTCTAACAGTAACCTTGTTTATGAAAGCCATTAATTTTGTTCCCCCTTTGTGTAGTCTTAAAAAAATAGGAGAGGCGTTTTGCCTCTCCTATTAAATAAAACTACTTAATGTTAAGAGGCAATGTCGCCTTAGATAACGGTAGAAGCAGAGCCACAATCAAAGATAATATAGGTCTCCTGTTCTAGATCTTCAATCTTGTGATTATGACCTAGCTTTGAATAAACAGTGTCATGATTATGACCTGCTGCAGCAAACTCTGCTGCGTCATGAGAAATAATGTCGCCGCAATCAGCAGAATCAACCTTGCCATTAATCTTAGTTTTTAGTGCTGCAGCAAGATCTGCTTCTGCAACTTCGTTCTTGTCAGCCAGAGCGCCAGTAGGTACAGTGATATCAACTGCCTTGTCGGAAGGAGTTAGAGCAACACCATTTACCTTGACGGTTTCGATGACGTTAACCTGAGCACCAGTAGCAATACCTTCTAGCTTGGTCTTCTCGTCCTTGGTATAGTCGTTAGTAGATAGTCCCTTGCCAGCAACCTTGTCAACCTTTTTATCAATATTGCCTTGAAGAGTAGCTTGAGCGGTATCAACGGCGTCATTCACAGTCTTAGAAACAGACCCAGCACCAGTACCATTGAGTGTAGCAATAGCAGTAGTATTCTTTTGAACATCACCAGATAGAGTGCTGTATTCCCCTTTGTGAGTAGCGGCGTAGTCGATTAATTCTTTAAAAGTATTGACTGTACCATCTTCGCTGACCTTAGTAGAAAAGTCATTAATGGCATCCGCAATCTTCTTGTCAACAGAGCCAGTGACAGTAGAAGCGCCATTTAAAGTAGCAATGGCATCAGCATTAGACTTAATGGAAGCCTTAACAGCAGTATCATCATAAGTCGCGGCAGTCTGAGCATCAGCAATCATCTGAACAACAGTCTTGCCTTCAGTGACAGTGCCAACCTTATCAGATAGGGCGTCTACGGCAGACTGAGCATCAGTACCAGCCTTCTTTGCCTCGGCAATAGCAGTGTCCTTGCCATCCGCATAAGACTTAGCAGAAGCTAGTGCTGCATCAGCATCGCCTGACTTGTCATAAGCATCCGCGTCAGTATAAGCAGCAGAGCCTAGACCCTTAACAGCTACGTCAGTACCATTGAACTTGACAGTACCATTAGCCGTACCAGTTGCAAGAGTATAAACTGTTTCAGGAATGGTAATGGTGCTTACTGGAGTGGCGCTGAAGGAGCCACCCTTTGGAGCAGAATATAGATAGAATTTTCTACCATTTGTAGCATCTGCTTCAATTTTATATTGTGTATCAGTATCCTGAATCTGACCAGAAATATAAGTGGATAGGCCACTGATTTCATCTGCCGTATAAGAAGGCTTATTAGCAGCCTTAGCCCAAGAATAAACATCGGCACTTAGACCAGAAATCCAATCCAGCTCATTGAACGGCTTTGTACCATCGCCGCACTTCATAAGCACAGTTGGTTCATTGGTAGCCTGACCACTATCGGCAGGAATTACACAGATTGCTAACTCTCCGGCAAGAAGAACTGGGTTCTTAGTAGACCAATTCGCATAAGTATCATACTTAAGCTTTAGACGTGTATTGAAAGTTTTATTAGCCATAGTAATCAATCTCCTTTAATCTGAAAATTTTAATTAAGCATTGCCGCCATCCATAATAAGCATATCAGTACCCTGAATTAGCTTATCAGTAGAAACAGCGTTAACACTAATTACACCATCGGTAGCAACAATACTCTCGCCATCAACCTTAACTAGACCAAGTGCCTCTGCAGTTGCAGCAGGAATAGCAATGTTAACGCTCTTGTCAGCAGCGGGAGCAATGGCCGCGCCATTAAGCTTAATAGACTCAATAACGTTGGCTTGAGCAGCGTCCCAAGCACTAACTTTATCTTCGGTAATAGCATCAAGAACAGTCTTGTTAGCATGTTCATGGGCTTTAGCTTCTAGACCGTCAACAGTAGACTGTAGTGCCTCAACATCAGAAGCTGCGGCCTTGCCATCAAGAATAGCCTGAAGACCAGTAACATTGGCAATTTCATGAGTATGAGATGCTAGTGCATACTTTTCTGCACCATCAACCTTGAGAGCGCCATCAATAGCGTCGCTAATTTGAGTAGCGACAGCGGTTTCACCAACGAGGCCCTGTAGAGCTGTAATTTTACCGTTTGCCGTAGATAGATCGTCTGCCAGAGCATACTTGTCAGACTCGCCATCCTTAAGAGCAGCAGCAATCTGGTCTGCAACAGACGTCTCGCCAACCTTTGTCTTAAGAGCAGCAATGTCATCCTTATTAGTATTAATCTGGGAATTCATGGATGCGGCATCAGTCTTATGAGTCGTAATCCAATCAGCAATCTCCTTCAGAGTGTCGAAACTCTCATCGGCACCAGCGACAACCTGTGCGATCTGATATGCAACAGAACCTTCTACAGTGCTTGCGCCATTAAGAGTATCAATTGCCGCCTTATTGTCGGCAACCTGCTTAACCAGACCACTCTTGTCATCGCCAACAGTGGTTTTTAGAGATTCAATAGCAGTAGAAAGACCTTCAACAGTTGTGGTGTCTGGCTTCACCCATGAAACCTTACCATCCTCGGTCTTAACTAGCTGGGCACCACCAACTGCGTCAGCAAAACCAAGCAGACTTAGCTTACCATCCTCGCCCTTAACAAAGGCATTCTCGTCAATAAGGATGTTACCGCCAACCTCTTTTAGAGTCTTGTCAGGTTGAATTACATAAAGAGTAGCCTTGCCACTCTCAACAACAGCAATCTGTTGGCCATAGTAATATGTAGTTTCAGAGCTACCAGCCTCCTGCGCAGATGCAGCGGCGGCCTGAGCAGCTTCTAGGTTTTCAAAATAGCTTTTAGCGTCCAGAGGAAAAGCCGTCTGGCGATTAAAAGCAACAGCGAAATCAAGTGTACCAAAAGTCATTGCCATAATTGTCTTCCTCCTTCAATTAAATTTGCACAGTATAGGAGTTTGCCTTTGCTACAGGGTCAGCAAAATCCGTAGTATAAACTTTATACTCGATACCGGCATCAGCGCCCGCACCAGCAACAGTTAGAGTTGTCTTGGTGAAAGCACTCTTAATCTCTGCATTTAGGCCGTTAACGTCCTTAACAGAACTGACATCACGTAGAGTTGCAGGATAAGCAAAAATCACACGCTTCGCACCAACAGGAATATTAACCGTGAAAGAATTACCATTGGCAAGAGCCTTATTGGACTTAGTTAGCCCACGAATAATTGTGCTAGTTAGTTCGGCCTTCTCTGTCACAGAACCATAGAAAGTATTACGATAACCAGTAATAGCACCAGAAGTCTTTGTTGCAGAGCCTGCAGCAATCTTAATTACAGGACTAGAATCAGAGCCAAGGTTGTCCTTTGCAACAGCACCTTCACCATAAGTAGCCTTTGCAGTAATCTTATAGTTGGTGCCGTCAGCAACAACAACTTCAGCAAAGCTGCCAGAAGCAGTGGTTGCAGAGTTGCCAGCAGTATCAGTGACTTCCCAACTAGTGGCAGTGATACCAGTTGCAGGGCCATAGGTATAGGAACCAGCGCTTAGAGAAGCAGAATAAGTTGGAGTTACAGTAGAACCAACCTCATATGCCTTGGCCTGACCGAAAGTAAGAGTCACCGCAGGAGCAGTAGGAGTACCGGGCTGTAGACGCTTAGAGAAAATCTCAGTTAGTGCGTCGGAAACAGATTTCCCCTTTGTTGCGAAGGTAGCAGTACCATTCTGGGTCTTAGTCATATTACCAACCTGAGTATAGTCACCAGCCATAACAATGTCATCCTGTAGAATAACCTTATCTGCGCCAACATTGCCAGTCATTGCAGCCCACTGCTTGCCATCATACATAAATGCGCTTTGCTCGTAAGTATCGCCTTCAACAGTAGTTGTAATTACAACAATATCGCCCTGTACAGCGGCATTAGAGCCTAGAGCTGCAGCAATGGCTGCGTCATCAGACTGGGAAGCGTCAGTACGAGTGTACTTATAAAGGCTATCTCTATTCTGCGCGATAATATTTTCAATTGCGGCTTCATCAGCGCCAGCATAATCAAGATCAGCCCACGCCTTGGTGCCATCGCCAATCTTAAATTTGTTCGTATCAGTTTCGACACCAAACTCGCCCTTGAGCAGAACTGGATTCTTTGTAGTCCAATTCTCTGCGGTGTCGTTTCTCATGACAATTCTTGTGCTTAGTGTTTTAGTTGCCATATTCAAAAAACCTCCTTCAAAAATTAGGCGTTTCCGCCATCAATAACAAGTTCATTGGTTTCTTCTTGTACAAGTTTGTCTATAGTAATTGAATTAACTTCCAACGTGCCGTCAGAAGAAATAGAAATCTTATTTTCATCTGTAGAATCCTTGATAATATCAGAAGCTTCAAGAACAACCGCCCCAGTCTTACCATTGACAGAGGTCACAGACAAAGACCCAGTGTTGCTTGGAGTTAAATCACAAATAGACGAAAGTCTTACAGCATAAATAGAAGCATTCCCTTCTTCGTCTTTCAAAGGAATTGATTCAACTGTTGCTTCACAAAAATATGACCACACACCTTCTGCATCTTCTGCATTTGTAATTAAAAGATTCGCCTTTTCTCCAACAGACGCAACACGGCTAAAATCTTTTGCGTCTACATCATATGCCAACTCAGTTCCGGGGCGATTATGAAATTTTTGCGCAGCAATAAATAGTGGGTCTTTCCCAGAAGAAATATTGTTTACCTTCTCATTAAGGTTGGCAATGTCACTCTCCATTTTTGCTGCACCAGTAGTATCATTTTTAATCCAATCTGCAACTTCCTTTAGAGTGTCAAAATCTTCTGGTGCCCCATTAACAACCTCAGCAATTGCATTAGCTACAGTTTCTTTAACAGAGCCTTCTCCGTTTCCAGACAACGCCTCAATGGATTTTTCATTCGCAGAAATACGATTTTTGATATCTGTATCATCATACTTTTCAATTCCAGACTTTACTTTTTCTATCTCACTATCAACATAGTCAGTCGTAGCATAACCAGACAAGTCTGGAGTGTTTTGAATCTCTTCATATGTGTACATCGGTTTTTCTGCTTGCTTTGCCCATGCAGGAACGGTCGGATCTGTTTCTTCTGTTAAATAATCTCCAACTGGCTGATATACACCATCATGATTGTGATCTTTATCCGCCTTCTGCTCTAGCTTTGTGTCTATATAACTAGAATCTGGAATATCTAAATCATTCTCAAACTGACTAAGCTTTGTCGGCGCATTAACAATCTGTTCCCAATTAATATCTCCAGAAATGCCACCACTGCCTTCTGCATATGGAAGCTCATTCCACTTGCTTTTCCCATCACCAATTTTGTGCTTTTTTGCTGTAATGTCATATGCTGGCTCGCCTTCTCTTAAAATAGGGTTAACAATTTCCCATTCATCAGTCGTTGCCCTTCTGAACTGAAAAACAGTTTTTACAGTGGTTGTCTCCATTTGTTCACCCCCTTTTAATAACCATGAACACCGCCACCATCATATATAATCAAACGGTCAGGATCATCAGATCCACCCGGATTATCCGACCCGCCACTTGATCCTGAAAACACTCCTCCATAAGTGCCTTCTCCAACATGAAATTCAAGTTTGTTCGTAGCCATACGAATAGTGTCATTAACACCATATAGCCCTACTTCAAATTCTCCGGGAGTGGCTAAAACTTCTGGCGGAATATCACATACTAGTCTTTCATTAAGACTTCTAACATAATAATTATTAAATACTGCTTTTAGGTCTTCACAAGCCAGCCAGTCATCTGTTCTTAGCGCAAATTCAATAAAAATAGAATTGCAATTTCCAGCAGCTAGTGGCTGATCTTTTACAAGAATTAATTGATTGTGATTTGCAGCTAATTTAATTCTCGCGTAAATATTAGACATATAATGCCTCACACTCCTTTCTTTGTATGGAGTTTTAAAACCATATTGATTCTCCATCAATATAATCCAATGGAGCAGTGTCAACAATATGTTCTATTTCTTTCTCTTTCCACTTATCTAACAGTGGATTGTAATATGAATAAAATTTTGGCTCAGGAAGATATAAATGCGAAGAAAGTTCATCATGCGCCTTGTCGTCTCTGTTGATACGAGGCTTATATTTGTTTATTAAGTAGATCTCTAATAAGAACATATCTGCCTCTGAATCACACACAGTGTATTCTATACGTGTCGTAGCAATAACATCTAGCTTCTTCACCATTGGCTTCCCAAAGAAATGCAACCTCAAACGATCAATCAAATCTTGTGAGGTTCTGCCTATGTATACGAGCTCATTCCCATAATAAATTTTATAAAGTATATAGTTTTTATAGCTCATGATTATTCCATAACTCGTATAAATGCTTTACCTTGCTCGACTTTTTAAACACAAAAACTAGACAATTGTTCCTAGTGTTTGTGTATAGAATGTCTACTAAATCTTCTTCCGCACCAGCACACAAATATTTATATATCTGCTGAAAATTGCTCAGATAAACAACCGAGCTGTTATCAGGGTTGTATTGCTTCCCTGTAATTGTGCTCTTAACCATTTGTTTCTTTTCTCCTTTTATTCCAATATAAAAGCCACCAGATACATCCACGTGTCATGTACCTAGCGGCTAAAAAAAATAGGATATTAACATCTTTTTAAAGTAGTTAATATCCCATAGAATTTTATTTTATTTTAACTACTTTATGTTTCAAGCCTGCGCCTTCTTGAACTGCTGCTGTGGAGCAACCTTCTCTTCTGGCTCGGCCATAATCTTTTCAATATCTTTCTTGACAATTTCATTGAAAGAGTCAAGCTCAGATAGATTACATGCTTTTAGCTTCTTCTGGGCTTCTTCCTTGGAAATATGCCCAAAATTAAATTCGTTTGCTGCGAAGAATGCGTCATGGCAATTTTCGCTGCAATAAAGTGCAAAGTATGTTGGCTTATAGCGATCCTTGGCGCAGTTGCCACAGTAGCTATATTCCTTGCCGCAACAGATGCACTTACGAGCTTTTCTAACGTTCTGCATTTTTAGTTTTCCTCCTTTACAGGTGGCAATAATTTTGTATTGTTTGAGAGGAGAGTTAAAAATTCTGGATGAACTATGAATATATCAATATTCGATTTATCCAATATATAATCTCTTAGTTGGTCTATTGTATTATTATGAGTGCCATAGACGTTATGAAAAGAACCTTCCTTGGTGCTGTCATGGCATTGTTCACATAATGTAATGCCATTATTTACGTCATATCTTGATTCTTCACAAGAAGCAAACGGAATAACATGATGCGCATTCAATTTTTCACCACGCTTGCCACAACACTGGCAGGTGTAATTGTCTCTTTCATAAACCAGAGTTCGCCACTGTTTATATTCGCGACGATGGCGCAATGTGTCATTCTTGCCATTGATTCCACCGCACCAAAATGGACTGTTTTCTCCACGCATACGATTACTCGTTTCATCACACGAGCATTTTGGACACCTAAAATCATAAATAGACGCATTGGCTATCTTTTGCTCGTAATCCTCATGTTTTCCGCATGGACATTTCAACCATACTTTGTGCTCAGAATGCGGAGAATATTCATATGGACTCTTCTCGTTCTTATCAGACCATCTGTCGATAACTTCAGGGTATACTGACGCCAAACTATCATTCGGATGTACTTTTCTATTAATACAATACGGACATCCAATGCCCTTCGTAAAAGAACATGCCGCTTGGCTATACACATGGTAGCTCACCTTGTCACACTGAATTATTACATTCTTAGCGCTTCCAGCAAGAACATCCCATGGGCTAATAGTATTTTCCTTTGCCCAATGACTCTCTAAATAGTCTAGGCCGAACTTATCTATCACAACTTGCGCAACACTATTACAACGATTGCATACCAATTGACCATCAGCATTATTTGTTACAACTGTCATATAATGTAGTTCGCTCTCATGTATATTTTTAGGACATTTAAACCACCATCTAAGATTACTTTTGTAACCGACGTCTTTCGTCGTGCATCCATTTTTAACTTCATCGAACCTATCATTTAAATCCATACGACTATTTTCGACGCACCAATCATAAAATGATTTTGTTACACTAAATTGATTTCCATAATTCATGCCAATCCCTCCAGAATGTCTTTCTCCATTTTTTAATATCGCAAGAAGGATAGGTGTGGAGGCACCTATCCTTGTCGGCAAGGTTCATGACTTCCTTCCCTATCTTGTGGTTATATTATACTGCAATAATTTTGTGTTGTCAATTAGACAAATTACACAAAATTATTCGTCGCCGGGGATAATAATCTGGAATACTTTACATTAAGACAAGCCGCTACACTTGCCCGACTTCATACAAAGTCCTTTGTCTTTCAACAAAGAATAGACTATATCTTCACCCATCAACATGGGGCACACCACTTCCACAGCCAAACGCTTGCTGTGTACTTCCCTTAACGGGAATAGTCGTTGAGGTTTCTTCTATTCAAAGCTTACCTGCTGATTACCCATTTGAACAGACATTTAGGATTTAACCGTGTGTCTATCTCATAACTTTTTTCTGTTTTCACAACCGTTACGTCTAAGCATTTTTCATCTTTCCGCTTTGGTATATGAGCTTTAGGGTATTCCAGCATTTCAATGTGTTATTTATCATATAAATTACTTTATACGGAAACTATTCATAATTTGCCTTAAGCGGCTATTAATTCTAATCTCTTATTCTTATCGCAATATTCCTGCATAGCTTTACCAGAAAATGGATGAGTTCCGTCGGACTGGATGTTCCAGTCGAAGTCTGGCGAAATTTTGAAGTTCGGGAAGATGAGATATGCGAAGACCATCTTCGTCTGATCACATACATCGCAGCCAAGAACTTCAAGGATAAACTTACAAGCAGTTGGGAAGTTATTAGCAGAGTTAAGAACTGCAACTGCCTGAGAAGACTCGTACTCATAAATCACGAATAGCTGGTCGCCCTTCTTAAGACCAGTAGGAGGAGTAAGAGTACTGCCGCTAATTGCAAAACTAGAAGCGGAAACAGAAGTGCTCTTTGTAAAGACAGTGCCTAGAGTACCGTCACCATTTAAAGCATAAATGGTCTTAATCTCCTCAAGAGGAACGTGCTTTAGAGTATAAGTAGCAGAAGTGCCATCAATATCAATAGTCTCAAAAGCAGGAGTCGTAATCTTATCAGAGTCAGAAGCGACCTGCTTTGCAGAACCAACCTGTGCTGCCATTAGTGACATATCGAAAATTGCATTTTCGGCAGAAAACTCGGCTGATTTACTTCTATAAAATGTTGCCAGAGGCGTACCTAAAGCATCCACCGCGTCTGTGCTCTCAGAGCTACAAGATAGGCTAGGGTTAGTAATCTGGTTTAGTGCGAACATAACAGAATCGTCGGTCTGTGAAAGAGCGACGCCACGCACAACTCTATCAATGACAAAGTTATTCATATCAAATGCCATAATAAATTACCTCCATAAAATAATATCTGTCTCTTATACACATCTCCGAGCCCACGAGACT
>ENA-UADE01000013-UADE01000013.1-human-gut-metagenome-genome-assembly--contig:-NODE-13-length-84492-cov-11.249381_pt1 | contig 84492 bp, 91 predicted proteins | sample MGYA00244226_ERZ654251 | MGnify/ENA primary metagenome ERZ654251 (study PRJEB26926, sample SAMN06165073) | human gut metagenome | biome: ENVO:00009003; feature: ENVO:2100002; material: ENVO:00002003... | reverse complement strand
ACTCGCTACCTCGACCTTGGCAAGGTCGCGCTCTACCAGATGAGCTACGCCCGCAAACGCAAGGTAGATTGTAGCAGAAAACACGCTGCTTGTCAACCCTGCATTTTTATTTTTTGTAAAAACGCTGCCGTCGCGGCACGGGCTACCGCATGAGGATCTCCACCACGCCGGCATTGGCGGCGTTGGGATAGAAATTCGTCACCCAGCCGCTGCCGCCCATGGCGCTCTGCACCTGATACACCGTCTGCTGCACCTGATAGGACTGTCCTTCAAAGGCGCTCAGCTGCACCACCAGCTCCGTTTTGCCCGCCTGGGCCGCCTCGGTCAGCAGATCGTGCAGGGCAGAGACATTGGTGGCGTGAACGATGTCAATGAGCTGCTGCTCGGTCTTCTTATAGCCGATGGTCACGGTGATCTCGCTGTAATTCCGGGCGGAATCGTCCACGGTGTACTGGATATAGGACACCGCATAGGAGCCCATGGGCGTGTCCTTCTCCACCTCGCGGCAGGCCTTCTCCGCCGCGTCACCGGCATCCAGGCCCTCCTGGGCGTAATAGAGCCAGATGGTCCCCTCCTCCGCGTGGTTGCCCACGAAGATAAGGATATTGTTCACCAGATCCTGATAGGTATCTGCCCGCAGCACGTCCCGGCCCTCGCCCTCGTAATAGGTAGGGCTGTGGTCCTTGACCTCGTACCACTCCCGATTCAGCAGGCTGCCGCAGCCGGTCAGCGACACCGTCAGCAGCGCGCACAGCAGCGCCGCGCACCATCTCTTTACCATGTCCGCGCCCTCCATTCCATCTTGTTACAGCAGCTCCAGCTGCTTCTCCTCGCTGTCCTCCGGCTTCAGGAGCGCACCCGCCGCGGGGATGGTCCGCGTCCGGTAGCGGGCACCGTTGACGATGCCGCATTCCGCCGCGGGAAGCACCTTTTCCAGCCGGTACTTGGGCTTGATGCTCATCACCTGCACGCCCTGGGTAGAACGGGTGGTCTTGGGCGAGAGCAGCGCCGTGTGCACCAGCAGAGCCCGGGGCTCGTTGGTCTCCAGCGCCAGCTCCGTATCCTCCGTCAGGTGTACGGCGCACACCAACGGGAACTTGTCGCAGTAGGCGCCGGTGAGCTTCCGCCGATTGGACACCGTGGCGTAGGCGCTCAGCGCCACACGGGCGGCACGGCCGTTCTCAAAGAAAAACACCACGCTGCCGCTGTAATCGCCCGGCAGGCACAGCCAGATCACATTCTCGCCGACGTCCATGCCCAGCTTGGCCGGCAGGTAGTCGCCCAGGGCGGAGGCCTTCGTCTCGCCGAACTCACTGGCACGGCTCTTGTACACCTGGCACTTATCCGTGAACAGCAGCAGCTCCGTACTGTTGGCGGCCTCGAAATACTGGCGCAGGCTGTCGCCCTCCTTGAACTTCTGCTCGCCGGACATACGCAGGGACTGGGGCGTGATCTTCTTGAAATAGCCCTCCCGGCTGAGGAACAGGTGCACCGGATAGTCCTCCACCGGCTCCTCCTCCGGCTCCTCCGGCATCTCGTGACTGTACACGATCTCCGTCCGCCGGGGCACGGCGTACTTCTTCTTCACGTCCTCCAGCTCGTTGATGATGATCTTGCGGATGCGGCCCGGCTTGGCCAGAGTATCCTCCAGGTCCTCGATCTCGTCCTGCAGGGCGCTGGTCTCCGCCACCCGCTTGAGGATGTACTCCTTGTTGATGTTCCGCAGCTTGATCTCCGCCACGTACTCCGCCTGCACCTGATCGATGCCGAAGCCGATCATCAGGTTGGGGATGACCTCGGCTTCCTCCTCCGTCTCACGGATGATCCGGATGGCCCGGTCGATATCCAGCAGGATGCGCTTCAGGCCCTGCAAAAGGTGAAGCTTTTCCTTTTTCTTATTCAGGATGAAGTACACCCGCCGCTTGACGCAGTCGGTGCGCCAGGCGGTCCACTCCTCCAGGATGCCGCCCACGCCCAGCACGCGGGGCATACCGGCGATGAGGATGTTGAAGTTGCAGCTGACGGTATCCTGCAGAGGCGTCAGCCGGTACAGCTTGGCCATAAGCTTGTCCGGGTCCACGCCACGCTTCAGGTCGATGGCCAGCTTCAGGCCGCTGAGGTCCGTCTCGTCGCGCATATCGGCGATCTCCTTGACCTTGCCGGCCTTCACCAGCTCCGCCACCTTGTCCAGAATGGCCTCGATGGTGGTGGAGTAGGGGATCTCGTACACCTCGACGACGTTTTCCTTCTTATCGTACCGCCATCGGGCGCGGACCTTCAGGCCGCCGCGGCCGGTGCTGTAAATGGCCCGCAGATCGTCGCCGTCACAGATGATCTGGCCGCCGGTGGGAAAATCCGGTGCCAGCAGCGTGGAGGCGATATCGTGGGCGGGGTTTTTCAGATAGGCGATGGTGGTATCGCACACCTCACCCAGATTAAAGCCGCAGATCTGGCTGGCCATGCCCACGGCGATGCCCTGGTTGGCGGACACCAGCACATTGGGATAGGTGGTGGGCAGCAGCGCCGGCTCCTTGGTGGTGTTGTCGTAGTTGTCCACAAAGTCCACGGCGTCGCAGTCCAGATCACGGAACAGCTCGGCGCAGATGGGGGCCAGCTTGGCCTCGGTGTACCGGCTGGCGGCATAGGCCATGTCCCGGGAGTACACCTTGCCGAAGTTGCCCTTGCTGTCCACAAAGGGGTGCAGCAGGGACTCGTTGCCCTTGGCCAGGCGGACCATGGTCTCGTAGATGGCCTGGTCGCCGTGGGGGTTCAGGCGCATGGTCTGGCCCACGATATTGGCGCTCTTGGTGCGGCTGCCGGTCAACAGGCCCATCTTGTACATGGTGTACAACAGCTTTCGGTGGGAGGGCTTGAAGCCGTCGATCTCCGGGATAGCGCGGCTGACGATGACCGACATGGCGTAGGGCATATAGTTCTCGTCCAGCGTGGCGGTGATGGGCTGCTCCACCACCGCACCCCGCAGGCCCATCACGTTGGGATCGCCCGCGTGCCGTATTTCTTTTTCCTCGGTTTTCTTTTTTGCCATAGGAACGGTGTCCTTTCACTGTCTAAAGCCTGCTGCCGCAGGCCTTTTCTTTATAGCTTTGCACGGAGCAGATGTCCGGAGCACCGGCAAAGGCGTCAGATCTTCCGCCAAGACAAGGCGCAGGGGCGCAGCCATACTTTGTGTATGGCAAGCCGCTGCAACAAAGTATTGGCGCAAGAGATACGCCTTTGTCAGCTTACATCGATCATATCAAGGTACTTATAACCATTTTCAGCGATGTAGTCCTTTCTGCCGGACAGGTTATCGCCCAGCAGCAGGTCAAATACCCGGGCCGTCTCCTCGGCGTCCTCCGGCAGCACCCGGATGAGCCGCCGCGTCTCCGGCGACATGGTGGTCATCCACATCATCTCCGGGTCGTTCTCGCCCAGTCCTTTGGAGCGCTGGACATTGACCTTCTTGCCCTCCAGCTTTTTCAGGATATCCGCCTTCTCCTTCTCAGAGTAGGCGAACCAGGTCTTCTCGCCGGACTTCTCTTTGCAGGTGATCTCGAACAGGGGCGTCTCGGCGATATAGACGTAGCCCTCCCGGATCAGGGTGGGGCACAGCCGGTAGAGCATGGTCAGGATCAGCGTGCGGATCTGGAAGCCGTCCACGTCGCCATCGGTGCAGATGACCACCTTGCTCCAGCGGAGGTTGCTCAGGTCAAACTGGTTCAGGTCCTTGACGGCCTTGCCGCTGACCTCCACGCCGCAGCCCAGCACCTTCATCAGGTCGGTGATGACGTCGCTTTTGAAGATGCGGGGATAGTCCGCCTTCAGGCAGTTGAGGATCTTGCCGCGGACGGGCATGAGGCCCTGAAATTCCGCGTCGCGGGACTGCTTGCAGGCGCCCAGGGCGGAGTCGCCCTCCACGATGTATATCTCGCGGCGCTCCACGTCCTTGGTGCGGCAGTCCACGAACTTCTGCACCCGGTTGGCAATGTCGATCTTCTCGGTGAGCTTTTTCTTCTGGTTGATGCGGGTGCGCTCCGCCGTCTCGCGGCTGCGCTTGTTGATGAGCACCTGAGCGGCGATCTTCTCCGCCGCGTCACGGTTCTCGATGAAGTATATCTCCAGCCGGCTGCGAAGGAACTCCGTCATGGCCTCCTGGATGAACTTGTTGGTGATGGCCTTCTTGGTCTGGTTTTCGTAGCTGGTCTGGGTGGAAAAGCTGCTGCTGACCAGGATCAGGCAGTCCTGCACGTCCGGGAAGGTGATCTTGGTCTCGCCCTTGACGTACTTGTTGTTGTCCCGCAGGTATTTGTCGATGGCCGACACCATGGCCGAGCGGGTGGCCTTCTCCGGGCTGCCGCCGTGTTCCAGGAAGCTGGAGTTGTGGTAGTATTCGCACAGGGCGGTCTTGTTGGAGAAGCACAGCGCCACGCTGAGCTTCACCTTGTACTCCGGCTTGTCCGGCCGATCCCGGCCCCGGCGCTCCCCCTCCCAGTACACCGGCTCCGTCAGGGCATCCAGACCCGCCAGCTCCCGGATGTAGTCCTCGATACCGTGCTCGTAGACGAACTCTTCTGTCTCGAACTTTCCGGCGGCTGTCTCGTTTTTCAGCCGGAAGGTCACGCCGGCGTTGACCACCGCCTGCCGCCGCATCACGTCCCGGTAGTAGTCCACGGGGATATCGATATCGGTAAACACGTCCAGGTCCGGCAGCCAGCGGATGGTGGTACCGGTACGCTTCTTATTGCCGGTCTGTTCGCTGACCTCCAGCTTGCCCGCGATCTCGCCGCGCTCAAAGTGCAGGCGGTACTCCTTTCCGTCGCGCCACACGGTCACGTCCATATAGCGGGAGGCGTACTGGGTGGCGCAGGAGCCCAGGCCGTTCAGGCCCAGAGAGAACTCGTAGTTCTCGCTGTTCTCGTTGTCGTACTTGCCGCCGGCGTACAGCTCGCAGAACACCAGCTCCCAGTTGTAGCGTCCCTCTTTTTCGTTCCAGTCCACCGGGCAGCCCCGGCCCTGGTCCTCCACCTGGATGGACCGGTCGGCGAACCGGGTCACAGTGATGAGCTTGCCGTGGCCGCCCCGGGCCTCGTCAATGGCGTTGGACAGTATCTCGAATACCGCGTGCTCGCAGCCCTCCAACCCATCGGAGCCAAAAATGACGCCGGGCCGCTTCCGTACCCGGTCCGCCCCTTTCAGACTGGAGATACTTTCATTATCATAAGTCGCTTTCTTTGCCATATCTATCCTCCGGTGTATACCGATCACAATTCATTATACATTATATAGTATCGGCAGGCGTTTTGCAAGCGCTCACACGCCCCATTCCCCGCCGCTTCCGCAAGAAATGTTAGGTCCCCTGAAATATTGACTGGTTTACACAAAAAATAACCCGGCCGCAACCGGGCGCAGCCCTTTGTGTATAGGGTTTTGCACAGTTTCCACACCTTTTTCCACCAGCGTTATGTTACCTGATAATTCTCGTAAAAAGTTTCAAAAACACAGTTAATAGACATAATTAGGCGGCTTTTACTCTTATGCGTGTATACTTGCGTGCATATTCATTTGCTGCACACGCTTATCGGACGACACGCTGTTGAATAACCGTGAAACCACCTGTCCCCCAGGGCTTTTCGCCCCCGATGCCGACAAACTACACAAAGGGACAACCACAGCGCGGCGCAACTTTTCCGTCACGGCGCAAAAAAGACTCTTGCGCTCTGCCGGCAGGTGTGCTATGATATGAATACAGTTGTTCGCAAGCGGCGGACACGAGGAGGAGCAATATGGAGAAACAGAAATTTTACTTAGTCGCCGCCGACGCTCTGCCGGAGGTCTTTCTCCGGGTAGCAGAGGCCAAACGGATGCTGCAGGTAGGCGAGGCCGCCACCGTGGGTGACGCTGCCCGCCAGGTGGGTATCAGCCGCAGCGCCTTCTATAAATACAAGGATGCCGTACAGCCCTTCCAGAATATGCACGCGGGGCATATCATCACCTTTTATGCCCTGCTGAAGGACAACCCCGGCGTGCTGTCCAACTACCTGTCCATCTTCGCCAATTCCGGCGCCAACATCCTGACCATCAACCAGACCATCCCCACCAACGGCTGCGCCGGCGTGACCATCTCCGCGGAGACGGGCGATATGTCCGAGGAGCTGGATGATCTGATGACCCGTGCCGCCGCGGCGGAGGGCGTGCTGAAGTTCGAGATCATGGCGGGATAATGCTCAGACGCAAAAAACAGGCACACTATGTGTGCCTGTTTTTTTGCAAGAAATATCCCCCCGGCTGACGCCGGGGGGATGCGTATTGTGCAGGGAGTTACTCCGCCTTGGGAGCCTCAGCGGCCTCGGCAGCAGCCTTGGGAGCCTCAGCGGCCTCGGCAGCAGCCTTGGCAGCGGCGGCCTTCTTCTCGGCAGCGGCCTTCTGCGCGGCCTTGAACTTCTCCTTCTCCTCAGGCGTGGGGATAGGCTCAATGGCGTTGCGCGGGCAGGCCTTGGCGCACATGGTGCAGTTCTTGCACTTGCTGTAGTCGATGACAGCTACGTTGTCCACAACGTGAATGGCGTCGAACTTACAGGTGCGCTCACACATACCGCAGGCGATGCAGCTGTTGGCGCAGACCTTGGTAACGGCGGGGCCCTTGTCCTTGTTGGAGCAGTTGACAAACACCTTCTGCTTGTAGGGCACCTCCACGATCAGGTGGTGCGGGCAGGCAGCGCGGCAGGCACCGCAGTTGGTGCACTTCTCCTTGTCCACCACGGCAACGCCGTTTTCGACATGGATGGCATCGAACTTACAGGCCGCCACACAGGAGCCGAAACCGAAGCAGCCATAGCGACAGGCCTTGGCGTCGCCGCCGCAGACCTTGGTGGCCGCCAGACAGTCCTTCACGCCGCGGTACTCGAAGTTATCCTTGGCGTTGCAGCCGCCGTTGCACAACACGTGCGCCACCATCTTGTCGCCGGAGGGAGCCTCCATGCCCATGATGGCGGCGATCTTCGCCGCGTTCTCGGGGCCGGCGGGGGCGCAGGCGGTAACGGGAGCTTTGCCGGCCAGGATCGCCTCGGCGCAGCCGCCGCAGCCGGGATAGCCGCAGCCGCCGCAGTTGGCGCCGGCCAGACATGCCTGGATCTCAGGCAGACGGGGATCGACCTCGACCTCGAAGACCTTAGCGGCAACAGCGAGGATCAGACCGAACACAATGGCGAGTACGCCCAGAACGGCGATCGCGTATACAATAGTCATAGTTCCTTACCTCCTTACCAGACCTTCAGGCCGCTGAAGCCCATGAAGGCCAGAGCCATCAGGCCGGCGGTGACCAGCGCGATGGGGAAGCCGTCAAAGGCCTTGGGGTTGTCGCCGGAGACCTCCAGCTGCTCGCGGACAGCCGCGAACAGGAAGATGGCCAGCAGGAAGCCCAGACCGCCGGTGATGCCGTAGACCACGGACTCGATGAAGTTGTAGTCATTCTGGGTATTCAGCAGAGCCACGCCCAGCACGGCGCAGTTGGTGGTGATCAGGGGCAGGTAGACGCCCAGGGCGGTGTACAGGGTGGGGATGTTCTTCTTCAGGAACATTTCCACGAACTGCACCAGACCGGCGATGACCAGAATGTAGGCCACGGTCTGCATGAACTCCAGATGCAGGGACACCAGCACCATGTTGATCAGGTAGCAGAATGCGGAGGCCAGACCCATAACGAAGGTCACGGCGGCGCCCATACCGATGGCCGTGTCGATCTTCTTGGACACGCCCAGGAAGGGGCAGATGCCCAGGAACTGGGCAAAGATGAAGTTATTGGTCAGAATAGCGCCAAGAGAGATGGCGAGCAAGGTAGTCACACTCATAGCTTACTTGGCCTCCTTTTTCTTTTCGCTCTTGGCCAGAGCCCACTGCATCACAGCGATGAGGCAGCCCAGCGTCAGGAAGCCGCCCACGGGCAGCGTCAACACGCTGACACCGTACTCGGCGGGGAATATCTCAACGCCGGGTGCGCTGCCCAGTGCGCCGCCGCCCAGCAGACCGCCGCCGAACGTGCCGGCGCCGAAGAACTCACGGAATACGCACATGACGATCAGCACGAGAGTATAGCCGATGCCCTGGCAGATGCCGTCCACCGCGGAGGCACCCACGCCGTTCTTGGAGGCGAAGCCCTCCGCACGGCCGAGGATGATGCAGTTCACGACGATCAGGGGGATAAACACGCCCAGAGAGCTGGACAGGGCGGGAACGAACGCCTTGAGCAGCAGATCCACGCAGGTCACGAAGCCGGCGATGACCACGATATAGCAGGCGATACGCACTTCGTTGGGAATGATCTTACGCAGCAAGGAGATAAAGATGTTGGAGAGGGTCAGGATAATGAGCACGGACACGCCCATGCCCAGGCCGTTGAAGAACGACGTGGTGATGGCCATGGTGGAGCACATACCCAGCACCTGCACCAGCACAGGGTTCTGTGTGATGAGGCCCTCTTTCAGTTGCTTACCGAAATTCATAAATGCAGCTCCTCCTTTCTTAGCCCAGCAGCTCGGCAACAGCCAGAGCGGCATTGGCGCCCATGTTGATGCCCTTGGTGGAGACGGTAGCACCGGACACAGCGATGATGTTCTTGCCCACCACCAGGGAGCCCGCGCCGCTCTCACCGATGAACTGATCCAGGACCGGCTCGCCGGCGGCGTTGGGCTCGTTGCCCACGACCTTGGTGCCGATGCCGGACGTCTCGGCGTGGCTGACCACGGAGATGCCGGTGATGGCCTTGTCGGCGTCCACGCCCACCATCATCACGATGCTGCCCTGGGAGCCGGAGGCGGAGATCTTCATAACATAGCCGTTGTCGGCGCCGGCGGTGGTCATGGGATACAGCTCCACCAGCTTGCCGCCCTGAGAGGCAGCCGCCGCGGTCATGTCGTCGGTGATGTCCAGCTTGTCGCCGAACTCGCTGCCCTCGGGGGCCACAGCGCTCATGGCGATGCGGGTGTTCTCCGCATCGATGGCGGCGATCTTGTCGGCGGTCACGTTGTCGACCAGACCCAGCAGGGCGGCCACAACGAGGGAAATAACGGTCAAGGTGCCGGCGACCTTGAGAATAAACTTACCGGAGATCTTCATTACTTCGCCGCCTCCTTCTTTTCTTTCTTGGGCGCACCATAGATGACGGGACGGATGTACTTATCCAGCAGCCAGGTGGTGCAGTTCATGATCAGGATGGAATAGCAGACGCCCTCGGGATAGGAGCCGAAGCGGCGGATAAAGCAGGTCAGCAGGCCGCAGCCGAGGCCGAAGATCAGCTGGCCGGGCTTGGTGACGGGAGAGGTGGCATAGTCGGTAGCCATAAAGATGGCACCCAGCATCAGGCCGCCGCCGAACACGTTGTACAGCATATACTGCACGTTGTCGATACCGGCGGGCGCCGCGATCAGGGTCAGGATGGCCACGGTGCCGATGTACGCCACGGGGATCTGCCAGGAGATGACCTTGCGGATGAGCAGGTAGACACCGCCCACCAGCAGGCACAGGGCGGAGACCTCGCCCAGAGAGCCGCCGCCCTTGCCCAGGAACATATCGCCGATGGAGTAGTTGCTCATCAGGGTGGTGAACGCCTCCTCGGTGCCCTCCTTCATAATGGCCATGGGGGTGGCGGCGGAGGTGACATCGGGACGGATCTGAGGAATGGCCCAGGTGGTCATCCATGTGGCATAGCTGGCCAGCAGGAACGCACGGCCCGCCAGCGCGGGGTTCAGGAAGTTGCAGCCGATGCCGCCGTAAAGCTGCTTGACCACAACGATGGAGAAGAACGCGCCGATGATGATGACCCACCAGGGCAGGTCAACGGGGCACACGAAGCTCAGCAGGATACCGGTGACCACGGCGGACAGATCGCCCACCATGCAGGACTTCTTCATGGCCTTGCGGTAGGCCCACTCAAAGAACACGCAGGATACCACGGAGACAGCGGTCAGCAGCAGGGCCTTCCAGCCAAAGCAGTACACGCTCCAGGCCAGCGCGGGCAGCAGCGCGATGATCACGTCCAGCATGATGCTGCGGGTATCCTCGTTGGAACGGATGTGGGGGGAGGAGGACGCGATCAGCTTGAGATTCTTGTAATCAGTCATGGTTTACGCCTCCTTCTTTTCGGCAGCGGCCTTTGCTTCGGCCTCCGCCTTGGCCTTGGCGGCCATTCTCGCGTTGTTGACCTCCTGCTTGCCCAGACGGAACGCATGGGTCAGGGGCAGGCGGGCAGGACAGGTGTAGGTGCAGGCGCCGCACTCGATGCAGTCCATGCCGTGCAGCACGTTCTGCCAGGTGTCCACGTCGCCCTTCATCAGGTACTTGTACATGAAAATGGGCTCCAGACGGATGGGGCACACGCCCACGCACTTGCCGCAGCGGATACACTGGGGATCCTCGACGTACTGCTCCTCCTTGTCGGCGAAGGCCAGCATGGCGCCGGTGCCCTTGCCCACGGAGACGTCCACGTCGTACTGGGCCAGGCCCATCATCGGGCCGCCCATGATGAGCTTATATGTCTCGTCCTTCAGGCCGCCGCAGGCGTCAAACAGCTTGGTAATGGGGGTGCCGATGGGGCACTCGATGTTCTTGGGCTCGATGACGCCGGAACCGGAGACGGTGACGATCTTGTTGACCACGGGCATACCCTCATACACCGCGCGGTAGATGGCGCAGGTGGTATTCAGGTTGAAGATGCAGCAGCCCGCGTCGGCAGGCAGCTTGCCGCTGGGCACCTGACGGCCGGAGACGGCCTGGACCAGCTGCTTCTCAGCGCCCTGGGGATAGCGGGTGTGCAGGACCTCCACCACCACGGGGGCGTTCAGCTCCGCGATCTTGGCGTTCAGGACGTCAGCCGCGTTCTGCTTGTTGGCCTCGATGCCGATGTACACCTTATCCACGCCGAAGCACTTGGCCAGCAGGGTCGCGCCCTTGATGACCTGCTCCGGACGCTCCAGACAGGTGCGGTGGTCGCCGGTGATGTACGGCTCGCACTCCGCGGCATTGATGATCACATAGTCCACCTTGCCCAGACCGGAAGAGATCTTCACATGGGTGGGGAACGTCGCGCCGCCCTGGCCGACGATGCCGGCGTTCTTGACGATCTCCACCAGCTGCTCGGGCGTCAGGCTGTCGGGATCCGCCACGGGCTTGACTTCCTCGGAGACCTCATCCTGGAAATCGTTTTCAATGACCACGGACATCATCTTGCCGCCCATAGAGAAGGGACGGGGCTCCACGGCCTTGACCGTGCCGGAGATGCTGGCGTGGATGGGGGCGGAAACAAATCCGCCGGGTTCGCCGATCCTCTGTCCAATTTTAACCTTGTCGCCTACCGCTACAATAGGCTTGCAAGGCGCACCGATGTGCATAGACATGGGAATGACCACCTCAGCCGGCGCCGCCAGCTTTTCGATGGCCTTTTCATTGGTTGCGGCCTTCATGTCGTTGGGATGAACGCCGCCAAAGAATGCTTGTGCCATTGTCTTCACCTCATCTTACTACCGGGTGGCGCTATGCCACCGCATACTGTCTTAAATATTACAACAAAACTTTTCTCTTGTCCAGCCCCGCGTTGAAATTCCCACGTTTTTTTGCGGTTTTTGTCGGAAACTTCACCGGCAAAGACCGCCTCTTGTGTTTTTCGGGCAGCTGTGCTACACTATACGGTAGAGGGACGGACACCGCCGGAAAAAACTTCCTGCACTGCGGCAGACGGTCCTCCGCCGGATATCAAACTCTATTCCGAAAGGATGGTATTTTAGTATGGTACTTGACCGTGGTTCCCTGAAGCGGGAGTCCAAGGTGCTGCTGAAAACCGCACAGGTCAGCCCTTACCTGTTTACGCTGGTGCTGCTGGCCATCATGTTCGTCATCAACGGCATCAGCGACTATGTACAGATGGACGACGAGTTCGCCTATGTCTACTCCCTGCGGTTCGATATGGATCTGAGCTTCCTGGCGCTGCACCGGGCGTTCCCCGCTTTTGCGGTGTGGTTCGTGTCTATCGTGTGCACGCTGCTGGGCGTAGTGCTCAACGTCGGTGCGTCCCTGTACCACCTGGGCATCCGTCGGGGTGAGGAGATGCCCTTCGTCACCCTGTTCGATGGCTTCGCCTTCGCCGGGAAGATCATTCTGCTGTCCATCGTGCAGTATATCTTCATCTCCCTGTGGACGCTGCTGCTGGTGATCCCCGGCATCGTGGCGGCCTACCGCTACCGCTTTGCCATGCTGAACCTGTGCGAAAACCCGGAGATCGGCGTCATGGAGGCCCTCAACATGAGCAAAGCCCAGACCCTGGGCTTCAAGTGGCAGCTGTTCGTGCTGGATCTGAGCTTTATCGGATGGAATATTCTGGTGGGTCTGACGCTGGGCATTCTGGATATCTGGGTGGCGCCGTACATCGCCCAGAGCAACATCGCCTTCTTCCAGGAGATCAAAAAGATCAAGGGCGTAGGCTTCTTCCCGCCGCGGCCGGAGGATGACGATCAGTTCCGCCCCCATGACCCCTTTGGCGAGGATAACTGGTAATATGCAGAGAACAAGCCCCGGGGCATCGCTCCGGGGCTTGTTGTATTCACGCTTCGGCGGGAGCCGCTTCCTCTGCCTGCGGCATCTCAGCCGGGGCGCTGCCGTCGAAGGGCGTCTCCAGACAAGTCAGGTCCCGCAGGCAGCGGCGGAAGTCGTGGCAGAAGGCGGCGTACTCATAACCGGTGCAGATACGCTCGTCCATAACGATGCCCAAAGGCATCATCTTCTTGCTCAGGTCGCCGTTCATGTAGTTAGGTACCGGCTTGCCCATGCAGACGAACACGCTGGTGGTGCCGAATTCATAGCAGTGGTGGTGGATGTAGCTGGTCTTGATAGAAGCCAGGTTGGTGATGAACATACTGGTGTGGAAGGGGCTCAGGTCGATGATCTTCCGGGGCAGCAGGCCATGCTTGTCCAGATGGTAGGCCAGCCAGATCACGAACTTGGGCAGGCCGGGGATGGAGAACATCATCTTGGCGAACTTGTCGGTGCTGTTCTTCTGCGCTGTCTGGCTGTTGGCGGCGATGGCATCGGCGATCTTCTGGTTGATGGTGAAAATAGTGTCCTTGGGCTCCAGATAGATCTTCAGCGTCGTCTCATCCGGGCTGCCGTCGGCCCGCTTTTTCAGGATGACAAAGGAGACGCAGAAATGGTTGCGCTCATAGAGATGACTGTTGACCACAAACCAGTTGAGCTTGGGGTTGGTCTGATAGGCCTTGTAATAGGCGGCGATGATCACCGCCATGTGGTTGATGCGGATCCCAGCGCGCCGTTTTTCGCGGATATAGGCCTTGATGCCCTCCTCGTCGATGTTTTCGGTGATGGTGTTCCAGGCATCGTACCGCTTGGGCATGATGTAGGGAATGGCTGCCACGATGGGGGGCAGGTCCTTTACTCGCTTTCCGTCAGGGCGCATGAGCAGTTCCTCGATTCTGTCTGTATTGTATCCATCATAGACCATATGGCCGCGGATTGCAAGCTGTTGTTTTCTTTTCCGAACAGGTGCGGAAAGGCAGATGTCAAGAAGAAAATGGACAAATGACAAAAAATATCAATCTTAAGGTGTAACACAAGAAGATCTCCGGACGCCAGGCAGCTGGCGGCGGAGTGTGTTACAAGCGGTATCGCTGCGCGATGTAGCATGGAAACACCGCGCCAATCAAGACCACGAAAAAAGCAGCTCTCACGGGGGGAGCTGCTTTTTTCATGCGGAGTGCCCTTGCGGGCAGTCTTGACAGGCGGGTGGTTCCCTGCGTTGGGTAACCAACATGGCCAGCTTCGCAGGCCATGCTGACGCAATTTCATATCATGGGGACGCGGGGCACGGCGTAACACAAGATTGCTGCAGCAGCCCCGGCGACGTCAGCGAATTTGTGTTATAATCATTGAAAGACCACGAACTATCCTGAAACATAAGGGAGGCTCTCATGGGACACTACATGACGAAAGAGGAATGCATCATCCTGCAAACGCTGCTGAACGAGAAAAAGCCGGTCAGCTACATCGCCCGGAAGCTGGGCTGCTGCCGCCAGACGGTCTACAACGAGATACGGCGAGGACAGTATCTCCATAACTACGGCTACTATGACAAGCTGCGGTACTCGGCAGACAAGGGGCAGCAGATACACGACTACAATCAGACGGCAAAAGGCAGGCCGTTGAAGATCGGCAGTGACCACGCCTTTGCCGCCTTCATCGAGCATAAGATCATCGTGGATAGGTACTCCCCGGCTGCTGCTCTGGCGGCGGCGCGGAAGTACCCTTTTGCTACAAGGATATGCGTCAGTACTCTGTACAGCTATATCGACAAGCGGGTGTTCTACAAGCTGGGCAACCGGCACCTATGGGAGAAGTGGAAGAAAAGGCCGAAGAAAACCGAGGACAAGAGGCAGCGAGTGGTACACCCAAAGCTGCCCAGCATCGAGATACGCCCGGAGCATATCACGCAGCGCGCAGAATACGGGCATTGGGAAATGGACTTGGTAGTCAGCGGCCAGAACGGGAGAAGTGTACTTCTTACACTGACAGAGCGACTGAGCAGACAGGAGATCATCGTCAAGCTGCCGGACAGACGGGCGGAGACCATACGCAGGGCCATAGACCGAATGGAGCGTAAGACGCCGGGCTTCCGGCAGAAGTTCCGGTCTATCACCACCGACAACGGCAGCGAGTTCATGGAGTATGACAAGCTGGTCAAGAGTTGCCGGAGCAAGGGCAGCCGCTTTGACATTTACTACTGTCACAGCTACTCCGCATGGGAGAAAGGCAGCGTGGAGAACCACAACCGCATGATACGCCGCTTCTTTCCCAAAGGCACCAACTTCGACGAGGTATCTCCGGCAGAGGTACAGCGGGTGCAGGATTGGATGAACCGGTATCCGCGCAGAGTGTTAGGTTGGCAGACACCCGATGAAGCCGCAGCATAGGCAGGGCCCCGCGCGGCTGAAGCCTTGGCGCGGGGCCCCGTTGTAACACATTGTGCAGCTGCAGCCGGCTTGGATCGGCGCCGCAGCAGGACCAGGGCGTGTTACATCACTTACGTATCTTTTTCTGACTTCTCCGCCACTTCCGGGAGGGCTTGACCACACCGTCCATATTGGCCTGCTGCTCGTTCCGGCGCAGGGAGAGTATCTCCTCCTCAGACAGCATATCGCCCTCCTTGAAGGACTTTTGTAGATTGCCCACACAGGCCAGCGTGTCGTATGCCGCATAGTCCTTGTTGGTCACGAACCAGCAGCGGCGGGTAAGCGGTGTGAGCAGCTGGGTATTGGTGGCGTTCTCCATCTCCCATGCGTCGTAGAGGTTCTGACGCTGGAAGCGCCACAGCTTATCACAATCCACCACGCAGCTTGTCACCTGACGAAGCAGCGCGTCCACATGGCCGAAGCGCTGGGCAGTGTAGTACATGGAAATGTGGTAATGGCGGCAGGTCAGCAGGGTATTGAGAAACAGCGGATCGATGTTGCTCTTGAAATTCCGGCTGTTCATCTGGACACTGAACTCATCACCCAGCACCAGCGTAACGGTGAGGGTGTCATGCTCCTTATCATACTGGCCGTTCTTCTCAGCACAGTAGACCACCTGTTGGAGGGACACGAAGTCCTCATAGGGGATGGACAACGCTACATTGGACAGCACCTTGACCCGCTGCTCTACCCACATAGCACGATCTTTGTCCCAGATCATCTGGCCGTCATACTGTTCGTACATGGACACGACCTTGTGGACGGCGGACAGGGTCTTGCCCTTGCCGAACAGTCCCACGTAGGCCACCAGCTCGCCGGTCTTGCACTCGTTCCAGCGGCGGTACTTGATGTATGCGTACAGATCGGTGACGCCATAGCGAACCAGCTTCACCGGATGGAAGAACGCACAGCGGATGGTGGGACAGAAGGCCAGTACCAGAGCAAGGCCGATAAGTATCAGAAGAACCATCAGAACCTCCGCCAGTTGACCAGCGCGGCGGCAATCGCTGCCACGATACGGAATACGGAGATCACCAGAACAATGGCCACGAACACGGTCAGCAGATAGGGGATCAGCTCGGCCATGGTGGTGGGCGGCGTGATATCCACCCCGGTGATCTGGAAGAACTCAGCTACAACAGACGCCATCAGAACACCCCCTTTACCAGTTTCCAAAGAAGAAGGATAAAGCCGAGCACAAGACCCAGCAGCAGAAAGCCCTCGGTGACGGTGTAGGTGTCAAAGGGCTTCGTGAGAAACAGCTCGGCGGAATCCACCGTATAGGGCAGCGTGGCCGGAGAGATATCGCCCCCATTCAGCAGCGCCGGATCATCGGTATAGAGGATGGAGCCGTCCGTGTCATAGATGGTGGTAGGAGGTCTGGTCGTGGTGTCATCCTCCGGCTCCTCGTCCGCTTCAAGAGCCGGTCTGAGCGCCCACTCTGGAATATCCTCCGCTGTCGGCGCAGCGTAGGCGGTCGCCGTGAGGATCAGGAGCAGCGCCAGGACGCCGGAAAGCATCTGTATGTATCTCATTTATCATCACTCCATTTTACGATCAGGCAGATCACCGCACCGGCCACAATTGTCCAGAGCAGTATCTTCCACCATGAGAATGTCAGTCCATCAATGGCGAACTCCGTTTGCAGGAGTTCCAGACACGATGTAAGGACTTGCCCAAGGCTTTGCATCAGAACACCCTCCTTTTGATGATGACGCCGATGACCAGCACGATCAGGGACGCTTCAATAATGGCCGTCCACTCGGAGGGCAGGAACGGAAACAGGCTGCTGCCCAGATTCAGGAACGCCGTAAAGAAGTTGGATATGGCATCGATTGTATGATCCAGCAGGCTGTCTATATCATCCAGACCGTCCAGCAGATTCAGAATGAAGTGCAGAGCGCCGACGATCAGGCCGTTGATCAGGCTGGTGATCATATTCAGCAGCGCCCGCAGCGGCTCAAGAAGAACAGACATGGGGAAACCTCCTGTAACACAAAATAGATCCGCTGCGAGCTCTGATCGACGCTGCAGCTGCGCCGGTTTGTGTTACGAGAAGAACAGCTTCTTGCCCACAACACCCAGCGCCATACAGATAACGGCGAAGGTCAGAGCGACCTGCAGCTCAGCCGGGATGATGCCCCAGAAGCCGGAAAGCCAGATGGGGTAATTCTCGCCGAAGCCCTTTATCTGCTCTACATAGTCGTTGAATTTGGACGCCAGATCATCCACAGCATTGACGGCCTTGTCAAAGAGATGTACCACGCTGCCCAGCAGCTTCCCGGCAAAGGTACCCAGCTTGGAGAACACCTTGACCACCAGTTGGGAGATGGTGGTATTGCTGTAATCCTCGTCAGGTGCGCCGGTGCCCGCGTGATCCTCGTAGGTATCACCGCAGCGGGAACAGGTGTAGATATCATAGGCCGAAGAAGTCTCCTCGCCGGTGTCCGGGTCGGTGACAGCCTCCACATGGCTTATACACTGCCAGTCGTGCCCCAGCGGGTCTACGATCTCCGAGGAGCTGTCGCCGCACTTGGAGCAGGTGGAGATCATCAGGCCGGGCAAAATACAGGTGGCCTCCTGTTCCATGTGCTGGGAATAGGTGTGCTCACAGGTGGCGGAGCCGGAGGTGCTTTGCAGCTGCGCAAGGATATCATCCATGCGCCCGGTCACCGCCTGCAGCCGGGTAATGATAGGAGCCAGATCGACCGCGAGGGTACCGGAACCGGCCACACCGCCTGTTGCGATAGCATTGACGAGGCGGTCTGCCTGGGCTTGCAGGAAACCGGTGAAACGGGAGGCGTACACCACAGGGACAGCCTCAGACGTCTTACTGTAAATGTAGTACCGGTCAGTGTCAGGGAGAGAAGTCAAAAGACGTACCGTAGGCTCACCATCCGTGGTAAGCAAAAAACCTCGATGGCTCGAAATAAAGTTGGGCTTATAGTAAGCATACCATCCCTTCCAAGTTCCGCTGCTATCCCATGATGGATACACAAAGGCAGAACAAGTAGCGTATGCGACATTCTTAGAACACCTAAACGAGAATGAGGACTCAAAGGAGTGAACCGTGCCCGCCAAATCCGTAACAGAGAAAGAAACCGGCATGGTCGTATATATAAACGAATTGGCGGCTGGAGCATCGGTGCCTTTAATAATGGTGAAGGAATATCCCAGAGCATTCATACTACCAACAGACTGATAGCCGGGGACGCATTTTTCATAGTAATAATCAGGGCTTCCCTCTGTGGATGTTTCAATGAGGCTGCCATACACCTGAATGGAACTGGACGAGGAATACAAGAGATCGCTGTTATCGGGAACCTCGGAGAAGGAGGAAGGAAGAACGCCATACAGCTTTTGCGTGGACGTTTCGCCATGCAGTACATTCGGGAACGCATAAGCACTGTCATACTCTCCGAACTGCTCTGTGATCTGGTTGCTGATGGTAGTTACAGCGGAAACAAGGGCGCTGTCATCGTAGGCCGGGATGGACTGGATAGCAGAGATAATATCCGCTGTCTTAGTCACGCCGCCAAGCTGATCATACTTGAAAGTGACACGCAGACGGAAACCGGCACTAAAAGAACTGTCACCGGCAGGGATGATCACCGTGTGCGGCGAGTATGTCGTAGTTTCGGCCGAGGCCAGGGGGACAAGCTGGTTTTCATCGTTGAAATCGACACGCTTTACATACACGCCGGTAGCCGCATCATAGGTGTCGCTGAGGATATACGTGCCGTTGCTGTTCTGCCAGACACCGGCAGAGAGCATAGGGTCAGAGGAAACGGCTTCGGGGACGCTGGTACCGAGAAATGCACCGCGCAAGCCGATATACTCACCGTCAGGAGCGTCAATATAGCCATTGGTGGAATTGAGGGTGTACCAAATACGCTCAGCCCAATGGAGCTTATAATCAGTATCACCCCAGAACATGAGGTCTTGCAGCTCACCGCCTATGGCGTTGGTGATGGTGATCATATTACCGGCAGCAGAGACCGTGGTCTGCTCCACGCTGTTGACCTCCGCATACATACCGAGCAGCTGGGCGAGCTTCACGTCAAGAGAGGTCGTATTTACCTGAACGATACCGTTATTGATCACCGAGGACAGGAGACTATCAATAGAGGACGTTTTAGCACCAATGTAGGTAAGGCGGTTATTAACGGCGGTATTGAAATCATCAATATGATTGATCATGGAGTTTTCAAAGTCCCAGATGCTTTCGATAGCCAGCTTGATATAATCCATGAGCAGGATCTGATTGTCCGCGATCAGAACGTTTAACTCCGCAATGATGGGAAGAAAGTCCAGATTAGACGCTATATTGATGAGCCGGTCTGTGTAGTCGGGATTGGTGGGGATGGTGATGTCAACATGAACGTCAGAACGAGGATCCTCAGCCACGTATATTTTTCCGTCCACATTACCCAAAAGGCCATACAAGGAAGAAACATCAAATTTACGGATATCTAAAGCACTATCAGATACATAGCCCACATAACGGTCAATGGCACTGTTATAAACAAGGGACGTGCTCAACCTATGCTCATTGCAGTAATAAACAAGGGAGGCCAAATCGTCATAAGAAATAGTGACAGAGGAATAAGAAGGCTCACGAGGAGAAACATTTTCGGCAACAAACACAAATTTTTTATCAAACCAGAAATTAGGAATTTTACGCATTGTGTAAGCAAATGCAATACTCGCACTGGCAATAGACAATACCGTTGCAAGTACGAAAACAATGAGGGCTTTACAATTCACTTTCTGTAAGATATAATTCATAAAAACACCTCAAGGGGGAGAAAATCATGTTTATTGCCGATGTTCCCGGTATGATAATTTGGCTAATCAGTACACTTGTAAAGGTAGCGGTCATCATTCTAATTGCTGTCTTGATAATCAAAGGCATCAAATACCTAAGACGCAAAGAAGAACGGGACACACAACGGGACTACCGCAGCGCTCAAAATACCATTGATGAAATTGAACGGGAACTGAATGACCGGAAGTGACTACCCTAATCCCTCGCCGCAGGCGGGGGATTTTACATTTTCCAAGGGAGAGTGGCCCAATATGCATAGAGCGTTTCGGAGCACACAGGAAAATGCTCACAGAATAGGCAGCAACTACGACACTTGAAATCAGCGTACCGCCGAGAGCGCAGCCAGAATTTCAAACGCGCGAACATGGTGTTTCCTCCGCCGTAACACATTTTCCCGATCGGACGCCGGGCAGCGAAGATCTATCTGTGTTACGCATCTTCCTCGTCCTCCTCCGGTTCCGGGCGTGGCTTCTTATAGTTGGGCTTCTTCTTGGCGGCGGGCTTCTTCACCGGCGCGGCCTTGCTGCCGAAGCGCCGAGGAAACAGCCAGCGCAGCAGCCGCATGACCACCCAGACCATCAGGCAGGACACCAGCACAAGGACGAACAGGCAGACCAGCACAATGGCCGCTGTTACCAGAAATTTGATCATATCGTTACCTCACTTCAAAATCGTTTTGACCTGCGATAGATATATAAAAACAGACCCGCGACCACGGCCATAAGCATGACCGTCAGAAAGAACGTCAGCAGCGGCTCTGAAAATACGGCACTGAATGTACCGGAGATCAGGCGGCAGACGCCGGTTAGAAATGCAGTCACTGTCATCGTAATACCTCCATGAGAAAAAGGGGTATGGGGTCAGCCCCATACCCCTTGAGTGCGGCATCAGCCGCGGGCAGCACGCTTGGCCTTGCGGAACAGGGAAAAGCCCAGCGTAACCAGACCTGCGCAGATGAATACCAGCAGCACGGGATTACCGGTCATGATGTCCCAGACATCCTTGACCAGCGTGGCCAGTGTGGTGGTGTTACCCAGAACAGTGGCGACAGTCACAGTGGAAGCAGTCTCGGCAGTGCCCTCCTTTCATAGACTTAATGTGATGCGTGACCAATTTAGATGCATGCTGAAAATAGGAAAAATCGAGAGCTGAAGCGGCTTTGGGCTGTTTCAGCCATATTTTTTGCTTACAATTTCCCGTGATAGAGAAGAATCGAGGGATTTTTAAGAGTGACCAAAATAGATACAGCCTCTCATCTCCAATTTCCGTCTTTGCGCTTATTTCCGCTTGCTGTGTTTTTGAGGATCACTTTCCCGATCTTTCAGCCACGCCTCAAATGCTTGAACATTTTCTTCGCGCGTATAGAACTCGCGAATGACAGGGAGCAGTGCTGCAGCCAGACCTTCGAGCGCCCACAAAGCAGGATCGACTTTATCGAGGTTGTAATCCTCTACATCAGTGACTGTGCCATCCTTATCAAAATGGATGACACTGACGGGTATTCTATTAAACTTCTCATCCATCTTTCTTCGGCTCCTCAACGGCAGAATCTATCTCAATTTGAAACCAGTCGTTTATAGGCCGTCAGGCACTTCATCCGGAAAGTTCTCGGCAAACCAGCGGAAAGGTATAAGGACCATATCTGGCAGGCCGTTTTCTGTTATTACGAAGCCGATGTCCTCGTTGTCAATGCGTTTCAGGATTTCATCCAGTTTTTCGACGAGCAGTATTTGCTCGATGCGTTCCATTTCGGATAGTGGCGGCAGTCTTTTCATTTTGACATCCCCTTATTCCTGCTGTGATGTGCTTTCTCCGGAAGATACAGGGACAGGCTTTAGCGTACCGGTTATAAAATCATACAGCGCTTCGGGCTCTTTGAGACAATACTTCATGGTGCAATCCGCTTCCCATATCTCAAAGTCATCGGCTGCTTCATACAGCCACCAATCGATGTAGTCGTATTGGTCATTGACCGCTTCTTTCAAAACATCTCTAAGAGCCAGAAGATACTTGTTTTCGGTACCGAATACAAAGTGACCATTGCCAACCAGATTGAGCGCTTTACTAAACTGCTCATCAATGGACTCTTGATCTCTTATCATCCGGAGCGCTTTGCAGAATCCTTCTCTACTTAGCATTGGCACCATTCCTCTCCAAAAGTTCTTGTTCTTCTTTCCATATTTTGAGAAGTTCAATCGCATGGCCTTGTGTCTTTGGATCGGCACAGTATTCAAAGAACTGCACCGCGGCTTCTTCCGGCGTGAGGCCATAAGGCTTTAGCACCTCGGTTACCTGTGCCAGCAATTCTGCATCGATTTCTATGGTAATCGTAACTTTGCCATCATCCATCATGCTGTTCCTCCGATATTTTGAGATTGTCATATTGAGGTTCCTCAGAGTAAAAGACCTGCATATCATCCAGTCGGAGACACGACAGTCTTCCAAGAGCTCCTGACCAAGGGTCACCCTTTTCAGGGAGCATACAGCCGCAGTCGATTCCAATCCAGCTCTTTACATCCCATATTGCCATTGGGTTATCATACTGGAAACGGATAGTTGGCGTGTGTCCGAAGATGACTGTGCAGTCCTCCAGAACAGGGAAACTGTCAAATCGCATCCAGACGGCAAAGTCTCGCTCACACTCATATTTATGGCCGTAGGTTTCATAAAGCTCGACAGGCGCTGCGTGGGTCAGAATGAACTGCCTATTGTTCAGAGTAAGTTCTATGTTTAAAGGCAACTTCTCCAGATACTCGAATATCTCCTGACGAATGGTTTTCTTTATATGCTTCAGATAATTATGCGTTATCTGGCCACCATTTCTATACCACAGAGACAGCTTGGGCCCGTAGTAGAGGTCGGGCCACTCCTCATCTTCTGGGGGAGGGTAGTAGAGAGCATTCATCATCATTAATTCGTGGTTACCCAGAAGCATCTTGGCATTTGGCATCGCCATAATCTGGCGAAGGATTTTGATGCCATCTGGATTTCTATCTATCACATCCCCAAGGATATAAAGAGTGTCATCCGGCTGCAGGTTGATTTGCTTCATGACGGAATCAAAGCGCCGCTTTTGTCCATGGATATCAGACATTACATAAATCATGGTGTTCCACCTCCTTCTTTGTAACACGAACAATTACCATATTTCGGAGCGAATAGCTATCAAAAAATCACAATTCACAGATAATAATCCTGATTGGCATTTCCGATGACCTATCAGCCACGGAGTACGGGATGGTTTGTTGGAAAATCTGGACTTGGTTTCGAATCATGAAGATCAGTGTTTCGAGTAAGTCCTTTGAGATGCATTTATCGTTTTCTTTTGCAGCGAGCTTTTGCAGCAGTGTCTCTAAATCAGAGAAGCTGCCCCAAATGAAGAAATCCCACGAGTCGAATGTACTGCGTTCGAAAGCTGGATTTTCTGCACAGATGATATCCTGGGTTTCTGCTGCCAGGTCAGAAAAGCAGATTCTCTCTCTACTAAGAGCCAGCTCATCATGTGCACTAGAGAGAATATCTCGTTCCGGCGCAGTATACAGAAAGTGGTGTCTGAGTTGTCCATTTGCGTGTCGATGCCACTGGTCGATGTTGTACCATTGACCATCGTGGTACAGTTCCACCATGTAGCCAAGCCATTTGCCCATGCTGCATACCTCCGTTTGGCCTTTGCTTTCTAGGTATGAAGATATAAATCTCTTTTTCTGTGAGTTTATTATGATCTCGTCCTTTGTGCTTGGATGATATGAAGTGTCAAAAAAGTGGAAGACACAGCCGAAGAAAGACCTGCCAGTGTTCATCGATTCTTGTTCTGCTAGATACTTTGTCAGGTTGCTTCCTTGAGATCTGATTTGATATTTCTCTTTCATGGAATCCCCCTATGGTGTCAGCCATCACCAAAGATGTCATTGCAAAACTCCGAATAGTCAGGATCTGGGCTTTTGAGAAACACCTCCCAATCCTGCTGGACTTCCTCCATGGTCTTAAATTGCTTCTCCGATTCCGCTAACCGATTCCGGAAGCCAAATTGGTTCCCAGCGAGAATGCACGGAAATCCCCAAAGCATTGTTCCCACATGCTTCCACTGACCGACATCCCCAGCATACTGCAATTTTGAAAACACAGCTTTGACTGTGCGGCAGTATTCTCCGTCACAAGCAAACCAGAGATGTTCCGATTCGACTTTGTCACAGCGCATATAGTAGGGTAAGCCCCATGTGTTAGTGTGCTCCCATTCGTAATTCTCCAAGATGACAGTTTCCTTGTGGAGCAGATGCGCGGGAACGAGGAACGGTATCTTCCTGTAAGCAATGTAGTGGCTGATGTTTTGCTGCCCTTCTTCGAAGGACTGGAATCTAGATATCAGATCCCCAAATTGTTTCTTCAGAGCCATATCAATGGTGAGCTCTCTAAAGAAGCAACGAAAGTCCTCCGTTGTACCGTAATAGTATTTTCCGAAACTGGTAAAAGCGGCAGCAGAATAGTCATCCAGTTCCAGTCGGTAATATCTCGGTTTTTCTCTCATGGGTGGTACCTACCATTTTTCTTCAGGTAATCATCTCCCCCACGGGAGTCCGAAATCCGTGCGCTTGATTTTGCACCAAGGCTGTCCATCTTTCCAGAAGACAATCCCCTCAATCACATGGGTTTCCAGATAAGTGCGGATGCCCTCGAAGCTCCGATCCAGTTCAACAATGTCTTTCCCGTGGGGCTTGAAAATATCGGTATCAAGGTTGTGGGGATTAGATCTGAAATGCGGGCCGATGGCCTCATATGTTCCATCCGGTACAATTCCCATTCTGTCATACGCATCCCAGAACCATTTATCGCTGGTTGCAGTTCGGTCACAAGGTACCCAACAAGGCAAGTGGCCAGTGACAGGGTCTGCGTTCTCCTGACACTTGATTGCGTTAGACGGGACGGGCTTTCCATGTTTTGCATCGTATCTTTTGTAGAAAACACCATTGATGACTGCACAGCAGGCACCGTCCCATTTGATGGTAGCAACGCCTTCGCCGGCCATGACCCAAGCAAGGTCAGGGCTGATATTTGGCAGTATTCTGACAATTCGATGGTTTTCAAATTCTCGTTCAAAGAGAGTGGGTATCTTTTTCATTTAGGCTCCTTTTCGATGTTACTTCACTGCTGCTTCTATCAAGCCATTCCCCAATGGAAATAAATCTCTCGGCATGACTGATTTTTCCAGCACAAGTGTCACAGTAGGGACTGATCCAGCCAGTAGAAACCTTTGTTGCAGGGTTCCCACATCTGATGCAAGTTCTCGCCGATAGGTGCTCATATTTGGGGATGATGTCACGAAGCATCCGCTCTGTACAGCCAAAGTCATACCAACAGAGCGTTCCATATTTCTCCTTGATCTGGGAAATACGGTATTGGTCGAGATACTCGGCATGTGCCAATTCCTCACGGATATCTTCACACATTTGCTCCCAAAAAGCCTTTCGCCAGCCGTCAGGCATGGAATCCAGTTCCGTATAGGAATAGTCGTAATCCTCTGGAACTTCTCCTGTCCAGCGGTTACGGGGCATAAGAAACGGAAATCGCTCAATCAGCTTTTGGTTCGATTCTTTATTCGATTGCATCTGAAACCCTCCTGTGTGTTTTCCTTTAGGTTGAAAAAAGCATTATTCGGACAGAGGTGATTTCTGCCCGAGGGTTTATCGCTTTCCAATCCTTGACCTGTGCGGCGACCTTCTTTTGGATCTTCTCATAATAGCGATACGCACCGGAGCGGTCATTCCATTCGAAATATTGATAAGCCTTCTTGAGTTCATCCTCCATCTTCCGATATTCGTCTACTGAGACGAAGTCCAAAATACTATCGGATTCATCATTCTGAAAGGCCGCTACTTCAGATCGAAGAGCAAATGCAGAATGTTCTTTGCCGGAAGTGTTCAGTAGCTTCAAGATGTCATCGTAGCAAACGGCAATTCGGACACTGTCCTCTGGGGTAAGCCAGTCGTTCACCGATGCCTGTAAATTTCTTGACATTTCGTCTACTGTGAACGGGTGTCCATCGTACTCAAGCTGCCGGTATGCTTTTTCAAACTGATACCTGCTGTCCGAGCGAAGCGTTGGAACAAGAATGAGATGTTCGATAGGCAGCAACTTCATCACTTGGGGGTTGATACAATGCCACTGATCATTTGCCAGAACCTCCGTAAAAATGAAATATGATGTGCTCATCTTACTCACTCCTTTCTGCGCTTCGACCGCTTTGTGATGTAGCCAACTCTCTTGCATTAGCTTCCACATCTCAAGTCTTCTGTCCAGACATAATAAGGAATTGGCGAATGTGTCCCACGTTGGTGGGGTGGGAGATGCGTCATAAGTGATCGCAATGGAATACCCATCTTTCCCTTTTGAGGCAAGATCGGCTTTGATCTTTGCAATCCTATCTGGAGACTTGCTTTCTTCATATGTGAGGCGGTAGCAGGCAAACTTGTATCTGCCACCTTCACTGAAGGTTACCTCCATACATCTTCTCTCAAATCAGTTCTCATCGGGTCCCTCAAACAGCGCACGGAAAAGAGCCACATGCTCTCCCACGAGCTGCGGATACTGGTAGTAAATATGTCGGCAGAGGCTTCGATAAAGATCGATGAAGCGGATCTCATCGCAGAAATCGCAGAGGCCATCCATGATTTGTTCTAACTGCTGCTCGTCGGTGATTTGATCCTTCAGCACCCGCTCGACCAATAAAGAGTAGTGCGCGTATGCTGTGTCTCGCAGGTTGCTGATCCCCTCGACTATATTGCGGAGTTCCTCCATTGCGTGTTGGCATTCATCCATTTGTCTGTCCTCTTTTGTCATATAGTTCTCGCAGCTCTGCTTCTCTCTTTTCTGTGATGGCTTTGCTGTAATAGGTTGGGCGACCTGAGTGGTACTCTTCTGCCATCCATTTATCGAGATCAAAACTCCACTTGTGGGGCCCGAACTCGTCCGGGTAGTTCTCAATGAGAATGTGCTGCTTCTCACGGATCTGTTCCATGATAGGGGCGATATCATATTCCGAGAACATCCTGGCGCCTTTCAGCACATCGAGAATCTCGTTGCCCCACACACGCTCATCAACGCCGCTGTACTTTTCAAAATCAGTGCTGTCTGGATGCTCCTCAATTTTACCGCCATAGGAGATCAGAAGACAGTCATCTTTTAGGAAGTGATTGATCCACAGGTTCGGGATGTACTGCAAGTCGGTAATACCTTTTGTGGAGAGGAAGCCCCACAGCTTATAGTATCTGCCAAAGACATACCATTCCGGGAGATCTTCCTCTTTGATTTTCGTTTTGTGATGTCCTGAAAAGAGAGTGAAGTCATCGTTCTGAATCCAGCACAGCTTGTGGTTTCTCCATACTCGGCGCTCAACAGTGTAAAGATTGCTCTTGAAACGACTCATTTGAAACCTCGCTTTATCATTTCCAGTGACACAACATCGTGGAACAGGAAGCGTAGCTTGTCAATTTGCTTCTCTATGTGCCAGTGTCCGCAAAGCCATGCCTTATAATCCACTTTTTCTTCTATCCCATCAAGCCATCGCTCTGTGCTGTCATCAACCGTGCTCTGATCGATCATGGGTAAAAACGCATCCCGCGGTTCGTACTTATAGGGGCAGGTATGAGAGAGAACAATGTCAATTCTGTTTTTCGTGATTTGATCTTCCACATATGTCTTGATTTCTGCCGAGGGCTGCTCATCAGCAAACCACAGCAGATCGTTTTCCAGTCGGTAGTATTTGTCTACGCTATAAGCGCCGCCGATGACCAGATGCCGGGTCCCTTCCATAGTGAAGATGTCTCCGTCCCTGGCGAAGAGTAAGTTCGGATACCCATCCTCGTACCACACAAGGCCACTATTCCATTCTTTCTGCTTATAGCCCGTGAGAGTGTCTGGACGCCGTTCGTGGTTTCCGTGAATACAGAAGACGGTTGGCTTTATTCTGGCAAGCGCATCTTTGCAATACCGATCCCGCCTGTTGCCGTAATAGTTCGCTCCGACATCACCAAGGATGACGATTGTGTCTGATTCCGTGAGTTCAAAGTATTGCGCAAAAGCGACGATTCCTTTCGCACTGCCGTGAATATCGCCGGTGTAATAGATCATTCATCCTCATCCTTTCTGGCTTGACCGGATTATAGCATCAATAGAATGGGAAATCTCGCAAAAGCCCAAATCATAATCGTTTTGGGCGAAAACATAATCGTTTTTTGCACGCAACAGACCACAGGTCAATCTCTTAACCTGTGGTCTGTTGCTATTTGATATTCAGTTGATAAAATGATCACCACTCATCCTTGAGGAGATGGTGGTGCGAGCGTAGAGCGTTCTTGGTTGTTTTCAGCACATCCAACAGGACATAGGTTTCATACGGGGTGCAGTTGGCGAAGATTTTCTGCGCCTCGGCATTAGACATCTCAGTCGCACCCGTGAGCTGCCTGTTCAGGAGCGTATCAGTCGACACCTCCAGCGCATTGGCGATGCCAACAAAAGTTTCGAGACTCATAACCTTTGTACCGCACTCGAGATAGCTGATGTATCCAGCGGACTTGTCGATCATGGTGGACAGCACCGCTTGGGAGATACGCTTGTTCTTCCTGATTTTTTGGATTCTTTGACCAAGGACATAGTAATTGAGTTGCATAGAGAAACCTCCTTAAAAATTTTGGCAACTCAATTATATTTGAACCGTTATTTTATAGCGGTACGATTATATAAACTTGACCTTCGCATATTATATACTAACTTAAATTATAGTCTCTAGCTTATATCCGGCGAAGGGGAGGTGAGCTGGTCATGTATGAACAACAAGATCTGAAGCTGGTCGGCTCACGCATCAAAGCTGTTCGAATCAGCAGAGGCATGAGCCAAGCGGATTTGGCAGTCGAAGCTTCTGTTTCACTGCCGCTGATTAGCAACATCGAACGAGGAAAGACGGGGATGCAACTTGAGACTTTCGTCAAAGTGGCGGAAGCCCTTCAGGTATCTGCAGACTATTTGCTCCGCACAGATGTACCGGAGGTCAAAGCAATCTATCAAGGTGAGTTTTCGGAGCTCCTTGAAGACTGCTCGGCCAGTGAGATGGAAACCATCTTAAAGATTGTCCGAGAGGTCAAAGCCTCCATGCATAAGAAGCAGAATAATGATTAATTATCGGATTGGGTGACCAATTCGATAATTTTTTTGCCATTTCCATACCATAGGTCAAGATGCTGACCTATGGTATCTTCTTATTTTTTAGCATTTTCCCTATAATTCACCCAAAAGGGCTTGCCCAAATGCCGGAGGGAAACATGGAAAACACAGAACTGCTGCCATTAGGCGTCGAGCAAAAAAACGATGAGGCGGAACACCCTTCTTTTGACCTGTGCCTGGGAGAAAACTTGGTATCTCCTCTTGTGGCACAGCACAGGCAGTGGTTGAAAAGCATTCGCCATGAAACACCTAATCCCAAAACCCCATTCAAAGTTGCAGTGTACATCCGCTTTTTCAACCAGACGAAATATAGAGACGAGGAATATCTCGAACGTAACAAAGAGGTTTTTCGTGCTACGCTGTCTCAGTATCCTATGTGGGAGTTTGTAGGTTTCTATATTGACAATGGATCGACCGCTCCGTATATGGAGAACTCTACAGCATGGTCTGAACTCCTGTCTGACTGCGATGCTGGGAAAGTCGATCTCATAATCACACAGAAGGTCAGCAATGTGTCCAGAGATGCCCAAGAAATGACGATTTGTGCAAGAATACTCGCCGCTCGCAAGCCTCCTGTTGGCATCTACTTCATATCAGAAGATCTATACACTTTGGCCTCATATTATCGTGATGACCTTCGGGAGCCCTATTTCTTCCCAACATCCGGCTGGAAAATCTTGCCTGATGACGAGCTGGATATGAGAGGTGCTCTCCATGAGTAAATCAGCAAAGAAAGCAGCCGACCAAGCAGAACGTGAGAAAGTACATAAGCGATACTCGAATCGGAGAGAGCCAGATGTCATCTATCCGGCAAAGAAGCAGGTCGATTTCTACGATGCCGATATTCATCAGCGTGTTGCGGTCTACGTCCGAGTTTCAACTGATAATCTCGGTCAGGAAACTTCCTATGAACTTCAGAAGAACTATTATGAAGAGTTCGTCTTGAAGCATCCCAATTGGAAGCTTGTAAAGATCTACGCCGATAAAGGAATCTCGGGCACTTCGACAAAACACCGCGTTGAGCTAAACCAAATGCTCACTGACAGCAGAGCCGGAAAAATCGACTTGATTATTACCAAATCGGTTTCGCGTCTTGCCAGAAATACGGTCGACTGCATTACCATGGTGCGTAATCTTGCGGAACTTCGCAATCCAGTGGGCGTTTTCTTTGAGAGTGAATGCATCTTCTCGCTGAACGAGGATACAAACATGCCGCTGTCTTTTTTGGCTTCCATTGCGGAAAACGAGTCCCGCATTCGAAGCCGCAGTATGGAAGTTTCGCTTGCTCAGCGGTTGAATGGAGGACTTCCTCTGACACCCAAGCTGTTGGGCTATTCCCATGATGCTGACGGCAAGTTGGTGATCAATCCGGACGAAGCGCCGACCGTAAAGCTCATATTCTACATGTATCTGTCCGGATATTCTTCATCGCATATTGCAAAAACCCTCGAGGCACTTGGTAAGAGGACATTCCTTGGTAATTCCAAGTGGACTTCCGGCACCGTAATTCAGGTCTTGAGGAATGAGCGGCATTGTGGTGATGTTCTCACAAGAAAGACATTCACGCCTGATGTGATCAGCCACAAGTCCAAGAAAAATAGAGGAGAGCGGCAGCAGAGCCTGTATAAAGGAGAACACGAGGCAATCGTGTCGCGGGACGATTATATAGCCGTCCAGCACATGATCAATAATGCGAAATACGGCGGAAAGTCTATTCTGCCGGAGCTTCGGGTGATTGAATCTGGCGTTCTGAAAGGATTTGTCACGATCAGCCCTAAGTGGGCAGGTTTCAAGGCAGCCGATTATTTACAGGCTTCTATGAGTGTCTACACGGACGATACATATTACGGACAGCCTGCAGAGGGTGACGCCACATTCGAGGTGGCAGCTGGAGATTTTGATTTGCGCGGCTTTGAAGTTACGAATTCATCTCTCTTTGATGCGAATAAAAGACCGTATGTCTTATTTCAGAGCAAACAAATCAAGTTCAGCACAGATTGCGTCAGGCAGTTTGGGAAGGACAATAAAGTTGAACTGCTGATTCATCCGGGATTGCGGAAGCTCGCTGTTCGTCGCGCCTCTAAGGATTCTCGCCAGTGCGTACAGTGGTCAAGACCTGACGATGGAAAATACTATGCCAAAGAGATACCATGTACCGCATTTGGTGGAACCCTATTCGAACTGCTCGATTGGGAAACCGATTTTAAGTTCAGGGCCTATGGTAGACTCCTCCAAAACGAAGGAGATTCGGTGTTCATATTTGATTTGAGTGAACCTGAGATTTTTATCCAGTCCTATCTCATGACGGGGACAGATTCTCCCATCAGCGGCGACGGTGAGCTTTCTCCTCTCTCCGTATCAGGAAAGCGTGTTCGGGCAGTGCCTAAGAAACTGGCAGACAGGTTTGGTAGTGACTTTTATTCTCACAGACTTACCTCATCTTCACCGGAATTACAAAGTGAAGATGCATGGAAGCTTTGGCTGGAAGGCCAACTCTTTGAAACCGGCGAGAAGCTTCGAGTCACCAAGTTTGATGAAATGCAGCGATTCATAGCCGAGCAATTAGCCCCCATAAAGCAGAAGGACGAGGTGGATTTTAATGCCTGAAAAAAACGATATCCCAATCTTTCGGAATCTTGATGGAGTGTACTACCGTGTGATTCGTGATGGTATACATGTCAACCGATGCTTTTCTGATTTGTCCGAAGCCGAGCAGGATGAGATCATGGCAGAGTATAACACGGAACAGCTCAGACGGCTTTGTCGCTATCTCAGCATGAGCCTACGCCAGATTGGAGATGCGCTGAATCTTGTCAGAGACGAATGAAAGGAGAGCAGAATGGAAGTAGAGAATCAGGTTTCTTTCATCTCACCGATGCTGCAGAATACTCAATTCGGCAATATCGATGATGAAACTACCATTACCTTTAAGGAGGATGCGGACACGCCAATGACAATCGACGCATCGGCACCAGGCGATGTGATCGAACTTAGTGACGACTTCGATTTTGATGGGTATCAGGTGGTTCGTAGGGAGTTCTTCGCTCATACTTTCGAGCCGTCTATCACCTTCAACAATTACAAAGTTTATGTCAATACTGCTTGCTTGAACAAGTTTCCCCATGCAGACTGTGTCCAACTCTTGATCAATCGAGAGTCGCACATTCTTGCGCTACGCCCTTGCGCCGAGTCAGAGCGAGACGCATTCGCGTGGTGCAACACATCTGGTGGGAAGAGGAGGCCCCGTCAGGTGACGGGTAAGTTCTTCTTTGCAAAGCTCTTTGAGCTGATGGACTGGAATATTGATTACAGGTACAAGCTGATTGGCAAGGTCATCCATGCTAATGATGAGTATCTGATTGTATTCGACTTGAACGCCTCCGAGATTTATCAGCGTATTGCAAAAGACGGAGGCAAGCCCAAGACTGCGCGTACACCTGTATTCCCAGCCGGTTGGAAGGATCAGTTCGGTTTGCCCTATCGTGAACACCAGAAATCTCTGCAGATCAATATCTTTGACGGATACGCGATTTATGGAATCAAGGATAGCTCTGTATCCTCCACGGCATCCGTGGAAAATGTCACATCAGTCCATACCGCATATCAACCAGAGGTACCTGTGCAGGAGGGGAGTGTAAATGGGTAGTACGGATAACAGCGCGATCATGACCATTGACTTAAAGTGGAATCGCTTTCGCATACATAAGTCCACCCTGAACAAAATGGGGAATCCGCAATATGTTCAATTTCTGGTCAATCCAGAAGAAATGTTCATTGCTGTACTTGGCTCAGATCGGCCCCTCGCTGGTGGCACCTCCAACCGAGTGAAGTTGGTTCAAACATCACGCCATTATTCTATTGAGTTCTACAGTAATACACTCCTGTGTGCTTTGGTCAACATGATTGGTACTCTCGACTTCCAATACAGTTATCGTATGAGCGGAGAGGTGGATGTTGCAAACAGAGTAGCCTATTTCTCCATGAAAACCTTAAAGAAAAATGAGAGGAGACCTCCCAGCAATGGATAAAGGATTTGCGGTGTTGGAGATCGACCCGGAATTTAAGACGCTCATTCGACCTTTACGGAAAGATGAGTATCTTCAACTCGAAGTAAATCTTGCAGTAGACGGTTGCAGAGAGCCGATCATCACATGGAATAACATCATTGTTGATGGTCATAACCGTTACGAGATATGCAATCGACTTCACATTCCCTATGCTATACGAGAGATGCCATTTGAGAACCGAGAGCAAGCGATTGTCTGGATCTGCAGCAATCAGCTCGGCCGCCGAAATATCACGGAGGAAACCAGACGATATCTCATTGGAAAGCAGTATGAACTTGAGAAAGTAGCGCGTAAGCATCCGCCCAACATCAATGGGTTCAACCAGTATAAGCGGAGAAACAAGGGTGAGCGAGGCGATACTTTTCGGCGCACAGCCCAGAAGTTCAGCGCTCAATACAATGTATCTACTGGATCTGTGCAGAAGTATGCGATCTTCAGTAAGGCATTAGACGTTGTTGGACAGGCAGACCCCGAACTTCCTGGCAAAGTGCTTTCTGGCACTTTCAAAATATCTCACGAGAACCTTGTGGCCCTTTCGAAAATGCCGCCGGAAGAGATCAGGCGAATTGGGTCAAAACCTGAGGACCTGCAACACCCCTTCACCAGTTATAGTGATACGCGAAAAGAATTTGCTGATACAGATGAGGAGCCAGTTGAATCTATGCAGGAAACTTTACCTCTTATCAAAATTCCCCCTATGCACGACCCGGATGCCGAAATCGCCGGTTTGACTCTGACCGTTCCGTCATGGGTCAGTTCCATCGAGCGAGCCAGAAACAATGCGGATATGAACGCCGCTTCAACGAGTGCAAAAAGCAAACTTGAGGAGGCGCTGTTGTCGCTACAGGAGAAGGTGTCCGAGATGCTCTCAGAAATCAGGGAGGTAGACTAATGCAAGACTTCAGCAGATTTGTTCCGAATGTCCACTTCGAGCAGATCCCGATCAAAAATCTCGTTTCTAATCAGGAATACCAGCGGCCATTGTCTCAGGCTCAGGTTGAAAAAGCCATCGAGGATTTCGACCTGAACCAAATCAACCCGGTAAAGGTGAGCCGCCGTGATGGTGTCAACTATGTCTTTAATGGTCAGCACACCATAGAGATCGTTGCTACTGTATCCGGTTCGCGGGAGACTCCTGTTTGGTGCATGATTTATGACAGCTTAGATTACAAGAACGAAGCAGACATTTTTGCAAATCAGATGAAGCATGTGCGCCCATTGAAGCCTTATGAGATATTCATGGCTAATATCGAAGCAGGAAATGAGCAGCAGCTTGTTATTAAGCGGCTCGTTGAATCCTATTCTCTTTCTATTGGGCCGACCAAAGCATATGGCGTGATCTGTGCGGTTGCCACGCTGGAGCGGATCTACACCAAATATGGTTACCATGTGCTTGACCGAACTTTGCGGCTCTGCGTTGGTACATGGGAGGGGGATATCGACTCTCTGGGGGCAAATGTATTAGCCGGTGTTGCGAGAATGGTCGTAGCATTTGGTGACCAGCTTCGTGACGAAACCTTTAAGGAGAGGGTTGGCTTCATGTCTGTTCGGCAGTTGTCTCGCATCGCTAAAGAGCGTGGAGCAGGGTCTCTTTGCTACGCCGAAGCTATGCTCGTTGCTTATAACCGAAAATGCAAATATACCTTGCGAATGACGAAGCTGCATTCTGGGAAGGTTGCTGCGGAAGATGACTTTGTAGAGGAAAACGAAGAACCCCTTGCAGACGATCCTGTCCTTGAGGAATAGCACACGCGGAATGCTCTTTGGCTTGTGACTGGCAAAAAAAGATCCCCCTTGCTCGAAGGGAGATCTGATGGTGAATCAAGCTGTGTTATTCAAGAGCCAGCGAGAAGGCCGGCCGCATATATTCCTGTGCGCTCCGGCTTAATCCGCATTCTGCTGCCAGACGATTCCAGTTATCACGGACGGTTTTCAGGACATCCGCTGCCATAGCCGCTGCGTCCTTGGTGCTGATCTCACAATACGGAGCGATCTCCAGCGCAAGGTCGAGGGAGATCGTCGCATCGTCCTCGTTTACGCAGAGGGACAGTTCGTCACCTTCCGGAACAGGGTTTACATCGTACAAGGGTGAGAGATGCCAGCCATCCGCCTTGAGGATAAAGCCATGATTCCTCATGTGGTCATCCGTATTGGAAACAGCCATATTGAACACGATCCGCTTCCATAGCTCTGTCAAATCTCTCTTGGGAGCAGCGCCGTTGGCCTTGATAAAGGACACCAGTTCAAGATAACTGGAGCCGTCCGCTGCCGATGCCCCATCCGTTTTTCCGAGCATTGTCATGGCGGACGCGAAATGAATCCTCGCAGCACCATTCCGGTCAAACCGTCGTACAAGGAAGGTGCTTCCGTACTTGGAGAAGTCGATCAGCATGGACTCGGGAACATCCAAGCCACAAAGTCTTGCAAGGTCATGGGTGACCTTTTCCCATGCGCCCACATTAACATCGTCGTGCTTGGACGGAAACTTGGCGATCCACAGATTTCCGCTTGTGTCCAGAACGGTGGCCTTCGGACGAGCGCCACCCAGCGAGGAACCGGGCTTGATGAGTTGATTGATCCATTTCTGCTCGAGACCGGACTCATCGTTTTCGAATTGACGGGAGGCTTCCTCCAGCGTTCGCAAGCTGGTCCAGGGAGGCGTCGGGGTTTTTGAATCATCCGAAAGGAACGGGCCGTCTTTGTCCAGCTTGAAGCGGATCGCGCCCATCCGCGTCTCGTCGTAGACGCCCAGCAGGAAGTCGCTGTCTAAGAGCTTTCGAGGCTTTCGGCCTTCCTGTTCAGCCAGTATTCTTTCTCTGCGCGTCATCAGCAGGCGGCCCCAGCGGTCGGGGGAAGAGTCAGCGAAAAGACCGAACACATTTTTTGCGCCGGTGGGATACTGACGTCCGGCGTACAGTTGAAGATCCGGGTCGAGATACATGTAGTTTGCGCTGCTTTTTAACCAGTCAGCGTCATACTCAAAGGAGTAGCTCTCACGGCCGCGGACATTCTCCACGAAGAGCGTCCCCAGGAAGTTTGGCGTTGTAGCTCTAAAGCTCTCATAGACATAAATTACTTTTTGGTTTGATGCCACGGTTAATCACCTCCGTTTCGTGGTGCTCTCTTGCGAGTGGTAAGTTCAAGGTCTTGGAGTTTACGCCCCAGCTCGTCATCCTTTGCAACGAGCAGAAGGTCTTTATCCATATTGTTCAGTGCATGCAGAACTGCGGCATAGATCCCAATCGCGACAGAGGGGTTTCCCTTTTCAACATTCCACACTGTGGCTCGGCTCACACCGGCTCTTTCTGCAACCAATTCGGCAGACAGATGCCGCCGTAATCTGGCAAGTTTGATCTGTTCTCCCAGCTGTTCTAAAATCGCCTGCGTCTGCGGCAGCACAGCAACACTCTTTCGTCCCATTCTGCACACCACCTCTACATCATCTTTGTGCTTGTTATTATAGACGATACATTTATAATTGTCAATAAATAAAGACATTAAAAGGCGGTGTGTCTGCGATTATCCCATACTCCATTGTGTGCTGACTACCTTACCGATATGCATCCGGCCTTATGCCTGATTTGGGGGGATTCTATGGAAGTAATCATTCATTTGCCGCGCTCAAAGGAAGGTCAGGAGGAACTTGCCAAGCGCGTTGCAACTGTCCATGCACAGTTGATTTATAATTACATCTCAAGGTTGGAGTGTTCAACAGAGCAAAAAGTCGCCCTTCTCGATGCGATTCAGGAGAACATCCACGATAAAATAAAGAAAGAGAAAGAGGGGTGATCCCTCAATCTCCTACGCTTAGACGGATTCTTCGACAAGGTATCCGCCACCGAAGATGATTTCCAGCTTGCCGCCAGGATAGACCTTAATGCATTCTACCATCTGACGGACGATGGAGTCATCGTACTCCATGCATTTGCTTTCTCTTTCTGAGATGATGGCTTGGATCTGCTCGAGGCGGCTCTGCTCACCGTTATCCTTGGCGGTGCTTTTCTGAATGGCTGCTATACGCTGCTTGAGAAGTTCTGTTTCTTGTGACAGTGTCATGAACTCGCTTTCATGGGCTTCGATGCCATCGCCGGAACTGACACTCTCATTGACAAGCGCCAGCATCTTATTGTTTAGGGCTTCGACCTTTCTCTCCAACATATCTACTTCTTCTGGATCTCCATTAAGGCCGAGGGCTTCGCTGATGGTCGCTCTCATGAGTGCCTTATAGGTGGCGTTATCTTGCTCGTTAAACTTGTTGACCGCTCGAACGATGGCCTCCTGTAGCTTGTCCTCCATAATGGTGGGGGAATCGCTGCAGTATTTCTTGCCGTAGTCCAGTCGGCTGATGCAGCGCCACACGATGCGCTTGACACCGTTCCTTGACCATGTCACACGGCGATAGCGAGTACCGCAGTTGCCGCAGATGAGGACGTCGGTCAGGGCGTAGCGGGAATATTTTCCGGTGGATGTGATGGAACTCTTGGCGGAGCCTGGCGTTTTAGTTTTTCGCCTTGCCAGTTCTTCCTGAACTTTGTTGAAGGTCACTCTGTCGATGATGGCTGGATGGTTATTCTGAACATAGTACATTGGAGCTTCGCCGGTGTTCTTTTTCCGCTTCTTTTCGATGCAGTCAATTGTGACGGATTTTTGCAGGATTGCATCTCCGCAATATCGCTCGTTGGAGAGCATATTCATGATCATGCCCTTGCTAAAGCTGATGGTTTTGTCGGGGATATCATAGTTCTCAGCCTGCATCATCTTGGAGATCTTGTCCACAGTCTCTCCGGCCAGGTAGAGATTGAAGATGCGTTCTACGATAGCCGCTTCGCTCGGTACGATCTCCGGCTCACCGTCAGCGCCCTTTTTATAGCCGAGGAACCGCTTGTACATAAACACTGGAGTTCCTTCCTCGAACTTCTTGCGGACGCTCCATGTGATATTCTTGCTGATGCTCTCGGATTCGGACTGTGCGAAGCCAGCATAGATGACCAGATACAGTTCACTATCTGTCTTGAGTGTATCGATCTGCTGCTCCTCAAAGTAGACGCCGATGCCTTTGGACTTGAGCATTCGGACATAATCGAGGCAATCCACCGTATTTCTCGCAAAGCGGGATACGGATTTGGTGATGATGTAATCGATCTTTCCGGCCAGACAGTCGTTGATCATTTTATTGAACTCGGGACGCTTGTCGGCTCTTGTGCCGGACTTACCCTCGTCAGCGAAGAGACCTGCAAAGCACCAATCTTTGCGGCTGGCGATCATCTCGGTGTACACCTTCTTTTGGTTGGCGTAGGAGACGAGCTGCTCTTCGCTGTCTGTCGAGACACGGCAGTATGCGGCAACCTTCTTCTGCCTGTATTTTTCTTTGTCTACTGTCATGGAGCGTTTTGGCTCTATGACAGTGACGATTTTTTTAGGAACTTTCGTTATTTCCATCGTCCAGCGTAACCTCCGTTTCTGTCTTAGTATGAAGTACCACCTTGCCTTGTTCGCCGAGTGTGATGTATGAGGTGAGGGCGGTAAAGTAATCTCGATTAAATTCATCCTGCGTGACCATCGTTTGTGCCAGCTTTCTTGCGAGCGATACTGTGAGGTTCAACTTGGCATTGCTCTGCTCGTACATGAGCGCTGCCATCTCGATGGTCTTTTCGATGATGAACTCCTCGTTTGGAGCGTCACGCTCCAGCTCCAGAGCGATATCATTTCCTACCTTGGTGACCTTCGCATCTGGCTCATACCGTTTCTTGGGCTTCGGCTGGAGCAGCTGGTCATTGAGGATAATCCGATTGATGAGGACTATAATGGTTTCGATGAGCTGGGCATCGCTGATGTGGACTCTGATGCCACATTCGTCGTTGGTACAGTTCCAGCTTTCTCGAATGCGATGCTTCGCGTTGACACGACGCTTCATCGGCTGACCGCAGTTATCGCACCGAACGAAGTCGCGGAGCAGGCCGATGGCATCATTTTCTTTTTCGCAGGCTTTGCACTGCCGAGCTGTTTTCAGGCTGACTGCCGCTTCATACATATCTTCGTCTATGATGGGATCATACTCTTCAGTTCCTGTATATCCGGCGTTATCGATGATTCTTGCAATACGGGCTTTGTCCCATATGGCAGTCTTTTGCGTATAGGGGATTTGGCGGTCGGTCAACTCGTCCGCAATTGCCTTCAAGGAAGCTCCGTTCAGATACGAATTGAAAATCTCTCTGATAACTTCCGCTTCTTCTCCTGAGATGACGGTTCTGCCATTGCGCATTGTGTATCCATATGGGATATACCGCGTCTTTTTCATGACTGCCTCCTATATGCGTTCCTTGAATCGAAGTCCGCCAAGGAATTCTACGGACATTTCATCCTCTTTATTGATTTGGATGCTCTTCACGATTTCCAAGAAGAGTTTTTCATCGAATGCATCGAGGGGTTCTTCCAGCTCGAAAACGAGCATCTTTAGCTTCTTGACTTCATCAAGCATGATGGCGGCCTTTGAATTGAACTTTTCCTGCCTGACATTCTTGAGCTTTGCCAGCTCTGCGCTGATCTCATTGGCTTGTGCCTGATAAACTTCGGGGGCGAGGTATCCCTTGGAACGGAGCTGTTCGAGCATAAGCAATTTCGCATTCAACTCAGCGATGCTCTTGCTTAAATCGCGCGCTGCCAGATTGTTTCGCTTTATAGCTGCCAGCGTCATCTCTAGCCGGCTGATGACTTGGCCGAGGATGTTATCTTCAGAGAACCGCAACTTGTTCACCATGGTGATAAAGCCGTCATAGATCCGTTCTTCGCTATAATAGTGAGAATCGCAAGCTGTGCTGTCATCTTTGTGAAGGGCGCATACCCACTTCACAGTGCCCGACACACTCCTTCGCCGATAGAAAGAGCCGCACTCAGAACACTGAATGCGGCTTGTAAGCGGATAGATATTTTGGGTAGTTGTTCTGGAGAAAGTCTCCTTGCGTTTTTGGATAAGCTGCTGAACAGCATTGAACACATCCTTGTCAATGATACCGGGATGTGTTCCTTTGGCATAGAAGCGATCTTCCTGTCCGCGGTTGATATGCTGGTTAAATGGGACCGTTGTTTCACGGTAAGTTTTTTGATAGAAACTATCGCCGATATACCGTTCATTTTTCAGCATATAGGCTATTCGGTACGGATGCCAGCTCTCCTTGCCGGCCTTGGTAGGAATATTGCGACTCTTCAATTCTCTGCCAATCTCACTGATGGAGAAACCCCGCAAATACAGGTCAAAAATGTCCCGCACAACAGCAGCTTCCGGCTCGTACACAGCCAATGCCTTGTCGACCAACCGGTATCCGTAAGGGGCGTTGCTGTCCACATACTCGCCAAGTTCCATGCGCTTGACGATTGAGAGGCGCTGGTTCATAGAGATGGACTGCGATTCCTCCTGCGCCAGAGCAGAGAAAGTATTAAGAAGCATCTCGTCGCCTATAGAGAGCGTCGAGATGCCTTCCTTTTCAAATTGAACGCCCACGCCCAACAGCTTGAGCTTTCTTACATAGGCCAGAGCGTCTTTTGTGTTTCGTGCGAAGCGGGAGATGGACTTCGTTATGATGAGGTCAATTTGCTTGAGCTCACACATGCGGATCATCCGTTGAAATTCATCACGGGTTTCGCTTTTCATGCCAGTAAGCCCTTCATCGGCGAAGATGTCCACCAGTTCCCAATCGTCGCGTGCTCCGATGCATTTTTTGTATGCTCGGATCTGTGCGGCATAGGAGTTGAGCTGATCAGCGGAGTTGGAAGACACTCGGCAGTAAGCTGCAACCTGCATCTTCTTCGTGCTCTGCCTTGTGATTGGGGTGATGAGCCGTACTTCAGGCATTTCGGTGTCCTCCTCTCTCGTTTTTTGGTTGGTATCATAATATGATACCAACCACTTTTGGCAAACCACATTATACTGATAACTATTCTGAATAGCTACCAAAACAATTGGAACAGCGCAGAATTGACCTTATGCACAATTTTCAGCGGGCTAATACGATATCTGCACCGGTAAGCTTCATATAATACTTTTTCGCCCTGGCATATTCCTTTTCTGTGATCAACTCCTGCGCAAGGAGATCCTTCAGCATATCAGCAATAAAAAGGAAATTGGCGTTTTTGGTGTTCTTGTTTGACAGCATGGTGTTACCTCCTTGATGTAGTTGGTTTTGTATCTATGGCAGCGACAAAGACAGCGGACTACGGTATAGTCCACTGCCTTTGTCGTTTCGCTGCTCCATGTAGTACGCATTGCAAAGAGCAACTTTTCAATATAATTATGTCGCAGTTGTTGTCACTTTTCAAAAATATAGATGATAGAAATCTAAGGACAAGACTTATCCGCACATTTCTACCATCAAAAAGGCGGGAGCCGTCCATTGGTTGGAAGAATATCGCATTCCCGTGGTATGGCTCGGCTCCCGCCGTATTTGTGTTCTTACTTTCTAATGATCCTATTCGACACTACTCCCCGGATCGTGGGCGGCTAAACTGACCAGTGGCTGGCACCACCCTCCGGGAATCTCACCCCTCCGAGGATCTCTCCGAGCTGCCCCCATTGCTTGAGTCTGTGGCTGGACAGTGAGTACAGGTCAACGGTATCATCGCGAGACAGCCTACCAAAGCTGCTTTGGGCTGGGTGGGTACCGCTCGGCCACCTTAGTAGGCCGTCTTTTATGCGGAGTTCTCCGCACAGGTGGGTCTTGGCGCGCCCGCCGCATCGCTGCTCCCCTTCGTCGGGGGCCCGCTGACTGACGTTATCAGTCGCCGGATATTCAGTTTTCAACGTTCACAAGAAGAGATTTTTCTTCTCGCATGTATACGGGAGAAAACAGGTATCTTAACAACCCTCCTCGTCCAAATTATTTTTGATTTTTTTCAAAATGCGCTTCTTCCGCTCATGGATGGCCTGCTGAGACATCCCCAGCCTCTGAGCGCATTCCCTTTCGGTGTGGTTCTTGAAGTAAAGTTCATAGATCAGCTCGTAGTCTTTCGGAGGAAGCAGCTCCAGAACATTATGCAAGGACTGGAGTACCATCTCCTCAATGGCTTGATTTTCGGGCGTATTGTCACAATCTATAAACTCGTGGAACCGCTCGTATCCATCATTTTCTCCGCCAATCAGCGAACTCATCTGCGTCTCATGCTTAAAAAAGCGTTCCGTGCTATCTTCGATATTCCATTTCGTTCGCCTGTAAGCCTGAAATACTTCCTTGGTTACTTGGATAAGTTCATATTGGCCGGTCATGGTATTGTAAACATTGAGAACATAAACTTTTTCGGACATTTTTTGATCTCCTTTTGATTTTTTGAATTTTGAAAGGTTCAAAAAATCGGAGATCAAGGATATTGAGCGATATAGGGTTCCCAAAGGCTAGTCAGCATTGTTACCTCCGTTAGGGGGCAACAGCACAAAAAAGCCGGGCATCAAGAAGATAGGTACACTTTGCAGTAACCTTTTCTTCTCAATGCCCGGCAATTTGGTGTCTCATAGACTTCCTAATCTAAGGACCCGTGGCTCGGTGCAATCAGCTTTCTTATTCTGTTGTCGATTGTTCTTATGTGTAAGTATGGCAGGATGCTCGGTAGTAGGTAGCTCTCCTGCGGATTGGGGTACGATAACTCAGGTCTATCTCAACAATCTTTCGACAGTTGGGACACTTCAACTCAATGATGCCCGAAGTGGGAGTCACTTTATCAAAAATGCGCCAGTCGCATTTCGGGCAACGCTTTACAACTTTGATTTCATACGAGTTAGGTTTCATAGTATACGATCCTCCTCATCCATTTCGACTCGAACCAAACTATAAGGGTCGGAAAGATCATTTCTTTTCAGAAGACCAAGCTGCATCATTCGAATGGACAGTGCTGTTTTAGAAGCCCCCATAAATGATGCCATCGCTTCGAACTTCTTGTAATCGGCAGGGGCAAACACTCGGTTTAGAAGGCGCATCTGGGTTCCAAGGCCGAATCGCTCCATGCTTCGAACTACACATTCGGGCGGAAGTAAAATCATGGCAGCCAGTGTTTCAACCTGCCATTCCTCCCAATCCCCATTACCTCTGTTGCTTCGGTAACAACAGTGAACGGAACGCCCGCTTGCTTGGGCTCCGTAGTCGTGCGGAAACAGCATTTTCAGAATATGGTGACAGCTCTCGTGGGAAACGGTATAGTTCCTGCGGCCTATATTGGCACCCTCTTTCATAAGATCACTTTCAATTAAAATGGTTTTTCCATCAAGCATATAATACTGCTCTTCCGTGGAGTTTGGATCTTCAGGGAATACCTCGATGCCTATATCGCAAGAAGATGTCAGGCCGATTTTTTCGCCGTTCAGAGATAACCGGGCATAATCGATACGAAGGCTCAGAAGCTCTTGACAGAGATAGTCGATATCTACTCGTTCCAGCGCTTGACCAGATATAGCCGGAAGTCTTTTATATGCTGCGATGACTCTCCCGCCGATAGTTTCGAGGTCATTGCGTGATAGATATTTCAATGGCATATCTCCTATACATGGAGGCTCTTTGCTTCAACAAACCACTGATCTTCGTCTTCGAAGAGATAGGTCTGTCTTCCTCCAATCATAATCGTATAACGGATACCTGTTCCACCAACTTTTGTTGCTGCGGCTCTCTGTCTGCTACAGACACGGTCGATGGAGTATTCCTTCCCATCTTCAAAGGTCAGAGAGACAGGCGTCTTGGTTCGGTCTGTGGCTACGATAACTAATACCTTCACCACAGCTTTATGAAATTGCATTTTCATCTCAAACGGTTTCTCCCTTCCGTCGACAGTCGTTACTGATACATAAGTCCGGGCATGGTCACCAACTGCCTGCCGTCGTCGGGGATCTTTAAGTCGCCCATAAGAATGGCATAGGAAATGGCGCGTTTCCCAAATCTCCTTCGGATGTCCTCGATAGCGTCCTCCAGAAGGATACGGCGATCCCGTTTCTGATGATCCACGAACATAGAGAGTTGCTCTGCTCCCTTCTGCGATACCAAATCAATACCACGGATCGTAACGGCTCGAATTGGTTTATCCCACCGATACCGCTCCATAAGAAGATGAAAGCCCGCTCCGGCGATTTCGGTGGGGAGCTGCGTTCTGAATGGGAGCTTACACTGGTACTGTGAGCCATACAGGTCATTTGTCCGGATGGAGACTTGAACACCACACGCCATCAACTCATGGACGCGGAGCCGATGTCCGACATCCTGGCTCAATTCCAGCATAACACGAAACACATCTTCTGGCGTTTGCAGGTCAGCAGTACAGGTGATGCCGTGCCCGATGGACTTGACGGGGCTGACAAAGTCCTTGTGCATAACACGAGAGATATCCGTTCCGTTTGCATACGTCCAGAGCTTAAGACCATTGATCCCCAGCATATGCTGCAGTGTATCCGGAGAAGTCTTTGCCAAATCACCGATGGTGTGGATTCCGTATTGAGTCAGCTTATTTTCTGTGGCTTTGCCCACATAGAGTAGCTCTGCAGCATCAAGAGGCCAGATTTTTTCTTTGAAGTTGTCCCGTTTGATTTCGGTGATCGCATCCGGCTTTCGCATGTCTGACCCGAGTTTTGCAAAAATCTTGTTGAATGACACACCGATGCTGACCGTCAGGCCAAGCTCCTCTTTTGTTGTCCGCCGGATTGCCTCGGCGATCTCCATGCCCGTTCCGCAGACACCGGAGCCGGTCACATCAAGCCAGCATTCATCCATGCCATATGGCTCAACAAGATCCGTATATCGATGGTAAATTTGACGGGGCAGCTTAGAATACTTGAGGTACTGATCGTACTGGGGCGGTACAACGATTAGTCCTGGGCAAAGCTGTCGAGCTTCCCAATTCACCATGCCCGTTTTCACTCCGGCTTTCTTGGCTAAGTCTGACTTGGCCAAGACGATACCATGACGTTCTTCGGTTGATCCGCACACCGCGACAGGCTTTCCTTTAAGCGCTGGGTCAAGCATCATTTCAACGGATGCGTAGAAGGAGTTCATATCGCTGTGCAGAATGACACGCTCGTTATCCATGTGGGTTCACCTCTTATCTTGCTCGTATGCCTTTATGATAAATGGATTATTTATCTATGTCAATGTCGCATTTGTAGAGTAACAGTCAATTTTCTATTGACAGAGAGTCTCTTCCACTATATACTGAAGCCATAAACGGAAAAGGCGGTTGCTATTATGAGTAAGAGCAAAGCTAAAATTCTTTCTCTCCCGATAACGAATCACGCGAACTATAATGCAGAGGCAGAGCGTCAAGAAAATGTTATTGGAGTCCGCATTGATGAAGCACGCCGCAAGGCTGGCCTCAGCCTTGTCGATTTCAGCGCACTTTTGCGGCAGTATGGGGTAACGATGTCCCCCAGCGGCATCAATAAGTGGGCAAAGGGCAGTGCTTTACCAAACGCCTATCAGCTGGTGGCTGTCTGTCATGCGCTTGATCTGGATGTGGATGTTTCTTATTTTTGCAGCAGCCATACACCGGCACTCAATGATGCAGGCTTGGCAAAAGTCAGGGAGTACAAGGATGACCTGATTGCGTCGGGGAAGTATAAGCCGCAGCCAAAGGTGGTCAGCATTCTCAAGTACATAGAGATGCCTGTGAGTAATCTTGCGGTATCCGCTGGTACCGGCGAATTTCTCGATGAGGGCAACTTTGAGATGGTTAGCTTTCCCGAAAAATCAGTTCCAAAGGGTGCTGATTTTGGTGTACGGGTTTCCGGCGACAGTATGGAGCCTGTTTATCATGACGGCCAGATTGTATGGGTCGAGGAGTGCGAGACTTTGGCCGTTGGAGAGGTCGGCATCTTTGTCTATGATGGCGATGGCTATTTGAAGGTGTACAGTGAGCAGGAGCCAAATGAACAGCAAAAGGACGCATTCACTGACAGCTATGGTTGCCTGCACATGCAGCCTGTGATGCTGTCCTATAATCAGGCATACGCGCCCAAGGTGATCCTGCCAGATTCGAGATTCCAAGTTGTAGGCAGGGTTCTTTGAGTGCAGAATATTGAACTACATTTCCTCTAGAATTGATGGCGGGATAGGATGTAGAAAGGCGGGATTATATGGATACGATAGCAAGAGTGATGGAGCTGGCTGACGAGCGTAACCTCTCACTTTTCAAGCTATCTCAGCTGTGTGATGTATCATATTCAACCTTGAAGAATGCTGAGATGCGCGGAAGTCAGTTGGGGGTTCCCACGATTGAGCGCATCTGCGTTGCGCTGGGAGTCACATTGAGCGACTTCTTTGCAGAGGCAGACACAGCATTTACAAAACAATAAAGTTAAAGGCTCATCGAACGATTGTCGGTGAGCCTTTAGCATGTTGAGATTTTTTGATAAGGTAAGATAACTCGCGCAAATTGAAAGGCAAAAACATAGCTTGTGCAGGCCCCGGTACTTTTTGTCGCCTGCGTTTTAATTAAAAGTAGTATTTTTCGAGATTTTCTTTAGGAACACCGTAGCTGAATCCCCAGACTCCATAAGTAAACCCTTCTGGATTTCAAGGCTATACCGTTTGGAATCCTGAGAGGATATTCTTCCATCGCTTAGGCCACATGCACCAGCAGCACGGTAATATTGTCCCTGCCGCCTTTCATAAGGGCGGTATTAATAAGGAGGCGGACACAGTCCGCTGGCTCAGGATTCTTTTGAAGTATATCGGCAATTTCAGATTCAGGTACCATGTTTGTCAAGCCGTCACTGCAAAGGAGAAAACAATCTCCCGGTTCTATGCGTCTCTGCCAGATTGCAGGCTCAAGCAACAGTTCGGACGGAGCAATCCCCAAATGCTGCGTCAGGCGCGGCTTACGGGTCGTAATGCAAAGAGCCTTTAACCTTTCCTGATCAGTATGATCAACGGAGATTTGAACCAAGGTTCTACTCCGAAACAGAAATGCCTTACTGTCGCCAAGATTCAGCAATACAGCATTTTCTCCCTCCAGGCAAAGCGCAGCCATCGTAGAGCCGATAACTCCCGCCGCGCGTTTTCGTGCCAGTGCGCAGATCTGTGCATTTGCCTCCATGCAAGCATCCAGCAAAACATCCTTGGGATCGCCCGCATACCCGAAGCATTTCTCTTTCAACACTTTGGCCCCGATATACGATGCGTCTTCGCCAAATGCCTCACCTCCCATGCCATCAAATACGCCAACACAAAACGGGCTGGCCAATGTGCCGGAAGTGAATAGAATATCACGAAGTCCTCTGTTTTCGGCCTGAAGAACAATACCGTTAAAGTAGAAATTGTCCTCATTATTTTTCCGGATACGACCGATGTTACAGCCGCATGCGGCTAAGTATTTGTGCATGACAGCACCCCCTTGCACAACTTAGAGCCATCCTTCCTTTTGTAATCGAACAATCAGGCTTTCTAATTGCTGGAAATAAGTAGTATCATCAGAGCTTTGGATCATTTGCTTTGCAACCTCATATTCGTTTTTCGCCTTCGTATAGTTCCGCGCAGACTGGTTCTTTCCGTTTTCAATGGTAATCAGCATCATGGCGCGGAGCGCATGAGGCATATAGTTGTCAGGAAAGGCATCTTCAAACCGCAAAAGAGATTCTTCCGCGGCAGCATAGTCTTCGAGTTCGTAATAAATTGTGTAAAGATTGCTGTAAAGGTAATCCTTGCTTACTCCCAGTTCAATTACGCGATTAAAGCAGTCTGCCGCTTTTACTAGATAGTTTTCATCCACGGATGGGTCTGTATGGTATGCTTCGAAATATGCCAGTGCCAGCATCTCCCATATCGTGCTGTCGAAGCGCAGGCCATACTGCACAATGCCGTTTGAAAGAAGTTCAGCCTCCTTTGTCGCTGGATAGGAAATAGGAGATTCATCAATACGGGCAAGCGCTGAACAATCGCGGTAAAGCTCCGCAAGCGAACGAACCGTGCGCTTTTGCAGGTCAATATCATCTGTCTTGTTGAGCACACTCTGAAAGCTATTTTCAGCCGCAGAGTATTTCTCCAACGCATAATCTATCTCCGCCTGAACATAATCGGTCACATCGCCGGACGCACCTGCCGCATACATCTGTTGCAGCACGTCATCCGCTGCCTCAATGTCCCCCAGTCTCCCGAGGGAGACTGCATAGTCCCGCATGGCTGAGACAGTAATATCTCCGCCAGCTGTACTCAGGCGAAAAAAGGAAGCTGCGGCAGCATAATCGTCCTTTTCAAAATAAGCCGCACCCAAAATCTCCGCCAGTTTACTCTGCGTGTATAGGTCATAGCTCTTTCCCAAGGCCAAATCGTTTTCAACATAAGAAATACAATTATCAAACTGCTTAGAGCAGTACAATGCATAAGCGTAAGATATATAGGGCGCCGTTTCTTCCGGATATAATGCTTGCGCATCCAAGAACATTTGGGCAGCCTGCTCAGGATCCGTCTTACAGGCATCTGTCCCTTGCTGCATAAGATCTTGATAGGTAGACAGCTTTTCTGCCTCCTGCCGTCGCTGCGACTGGGCAAAGATAACGCCTCCACCCACCAAGACGAGCGCAGCCGCAACGGCAACAAGTGCAGTCCGCTTTCTGCTTTTTACATTGTTCTTTGTTCTGTGAGCAGGAGACGAACTTGCTGCCTTTCCTCGAGGGATTCCCTTGCCAAAAACACTCTCGGTCCGATCCTCGTTCATCTCAACTGCACGAGCCTCATGGAACATACTCTCTGTGCGAGAGCAGTTATAATCTGAATCGCCTCCAGAATCCGAAATAGGGAACACGCTTTGCGTCCCGAACGCTTTCTCAGCTTCCTGCTCCGCTGATTGTTCTGCGGGCTTAGACCGAGTCCTGGATGCATATTCGTTTGCCAGCAGCGTCAATTCATCCCCGTCCGGATAAATAAGCTCCGCATCTTCTTGACTATACAGGATTGCTTCCAGTTCTTGCCGCATCTGAGCAGGAGATGAATAGCGATCCTTCGGTTCAAACGCACATGCCTTCAAAACAATCTCTGCCAGACGGCCTTCTGCGTAAGCGGGCTTTGGGAGTCTCTCTCCGCTCACTCTGCGAGTCAGCGCCTCTTCGCGTTTATGATAGGTAATCGCTTCCGGTGCAGGCGGGAGAAAGGGAGTTCTGTTCTTATTCAGCAGTCGATACAAAACGATACCCAGAGAATAGATATCAACATCAAAACCATAGTTTTCACCCCGATATACTTCAGGAGCCATGTAGTTGTATGTACCTTTTTTCGACAGGCCTGACACCGTCTTTTCAACGGTTCGCGCGATACCAAAATCGCCCAACTTAAAGTCACCGTTGTCGGATACAAAAATATTCTCCGGTTTGATATCACGATGGATAACGTTGTACTTCTGGCACAACTCCAATGCACGGCACATATCTATACCAAGCCTAATGATATCCCGCCTTGAGAAGGGATGCTGGTAAGCGTAAGTAAGTAAAGGGGTAAGCAATTCCATACGGATGAGGATATCCCAGCCGATCCCGTCTGCGTGCCGGATTACCCTGTGATCCTCATAGCCGACCACATTTGCTGTGCCCTTAAATTTGGACATAATGGCGAACTCCTGAACGATGTCCTCCACCACGCTGTAAAAATATTCCTCAGCCTGAGTCTGCGTCATTCCTTCATCCAGTACGCCCTGAAACTCCGCATCACTCTTGGGCACTGTGATGACTTTCAGTGCCGCTTTGTAGATCTCACCGAAGTCCTCACGCTGGATCTCATAAACCGTGCCGAAGCTGCCCTCGCCCAGCTTGCGCTTAATGGTAAACTGTTCAAATACCGCGGAGCCATTGCAATATGTATGCTTCATACTTGTCCCTCCTGCGTCTGTCTTGTTGATTTTTTACTCTGCCACCGTCCCTTTCCCGACAAAGTCGGGTGGAAATCAGTCTCTTACGCAAGAGCATCTTCCATTGTCAATTCCAAAGAATGAACAATTCCGGCCTCGACGTAAGCCGTTGCTTTCTGCCCATCGAGACGATAAATAAACGTAAAGCAGTCATCACCGTGCCAATTATAATCCAGCTGTGCACCATTGTCCAAGATCCACCGGAGTGACACAGGGGGCGGTGTTTCCGGAAAGCCAAATAAAGACAACGCCGTTTCCGACACATCCCCGACTTGCAATGCACCGAGCGCGATAAACCCAGGTTGATTTATAACGATAGTACAGACAGCTCCTCCAACAGGTGCAGCAAATAGAAATCCAAATTCATTCTCTTCATAACCAGCAGGAACCGGCATATCCATACCAAAGCAATTGTACACCGTATCCTGTGTATCATCGTTCATTAGATTGGATTTGGCATAGGGATATGACGCGTAAATGCTCTTGGCTGTTTCGATACTCGTCTCTCCCAGTACCACGGAATCCACTGTCATTGGAAGCACTAGATTGCAAACCATCGGCCAAAGCTCGTCCTGCAGCTGCGCTGCCAGTAGTTCCGCTTCCCATTTTCTCAATTTCTTCTCCGCATCCGCGTTGGGCCCGAGTTCCAAAGCGGCTTGATAGTCCGCTGCAGCTCGCTCCAAATCCCCCAGCTCTTCATAGGCGTCGCCACGCCCCAAGAAAGCTTCCGGGCGCTTGGAGTCGATCTTGATGGCCGCCGTAAAGGCAATGATGGCCTCCTCGTAATTGCCATCGGACAAGTATCGCATACCGAGGTCATACTGTTCCTGCCATGTGGAACCGACATTTTCTCGGGCACAGGCGCAAAGAGATAGAACGATCATTAAAAAAACTGTAATACTTGCAATTGCGTTTCTCATATGCCCTCCATAGCTCATGCCATTATTTCTTATCATTCCGGCAGAACGAACGTTTCTATGTTTCTTTGCTCAAAGTTATATAAGTGTACGGTTCTTGTAGCTCTTTCAATTTCTGCGCCTATATATATCGATGCCGCCGAAACAATGCGCGTGGAAATCATACCGTCATGCTCTGCATAATACTCAACATCTATGATCCCCTCGTTGGGATAGTTCTCCCTCATATATTTTAGCACCTCAGCGAGCAGTTCATTAATTTCATTTTCTTTCTCTGACAGCAGAACATCGTGAACGTCGTGTATGGCCATGCTGTAAGATGTCTGCTCTTGTATATCGTACCATTTTATTTCACTATCGTCCAAGTAAAGATATCCATCTTGTAACTCAATTGTGCAGATTGTCGATGTGTTGTATTCTCCCAACTCCATCGTTCGGATATAATAGACCTGCTTTTCCCCTTCATTCACATGCTCTGCATAGTAGAGGGAGTCCCCATCCAATATACACGGACCAACGATATTCTCTAAGCTATACAAAAGCTCGCCTGACCAATCATAGATAAAGAGTCCCTCTTCGTCACCGGCCGCAAAAGTAATGGTCTCGCCAATTAGGTAATCATCTGTGAAATTCCAACCCGTCAAGTACGGTTCTAGAACTAAGACCTGATTCGTATGGATAGTATACAAAAATGTCGAAGTCATACCTGCACCCGTCCACAGGTAAAAAAGCCATGTATCTCCATGACTTTTTACAATTTCGATAGAAGTCTCATCGAAGCCAAAGTCAGTATAGTATTTTATTGATAGAGAGGCTGCGACCTGCTTTACACCGGTCTGTGCGTCAGTCAGCACTAAATAGACAAGCTTCTTACCAGTCGCGCCAACATCTGCCGGGCTTGTGTCTACAAAGGCAGCCTTTGGTTGCTGAGCGGGTGTCTCTATTTCAATATCAAATGATAATCTCTCAAGGTAGCTTTGAATTGCTTCATCTGCTTCTGACAATGAATTTGCCTCTTTATACCTGTATAGAGTGGCTAACCCCTCGACATAATCGCCCATCTTTGTAAGAACAATGCTCTGCTTCTGATACGCCTCCCAAAGCTCTGATTCCAGTTCAATCGCCCTGTCGTAATCTTCTTTCGCCAGCAACAGGTCTTCAGTCGAGCCTCTTTTCACATATGTATCGGCTCGTCCAATATAGGCATTTACATTTTGGGGGTCGATCTTGATGGCCGCCGTAAAGGCAATGATGGCCTCTTCATAATTGCCGTCGGATAAGTAGCGCACACCGAGGTCATACTGCTCCTGCCAACTGCCGCCGCTTGTTTTTCCGCAGGCACACAGCGTCACCGTCAAAATCATCGCCAGAAGTAAACTCACCGTTCTTTTCACCATAAGTATTCTCCTCCTCACAGCATGGCTCTCGAAAAACTGAATGCACGCATCAGTTTTCCTTCGGAATCATAGAGATACAGGGTATTATTGTACTCATTATTCTCTGTCAGCAGCACTCCATCCATGGAGTAGGTCTCTGATGTGTAATTCTGATGATCCGTGTCCTTGAGCTTGGCCATGATAGCAAACTCCCAAACAACGTCCTCCACCACGCTTTTTCAAATACAGTGGAACCGATGCCATATGTGTGATTCATTTTCTGATTCCTCGCATAGCAAATCAATCCCAGTATCTAACATCAATTTTGGAAACAACTCCTCCTGTAACGTCAATACTCAATGATGCCAGTTCTATAATTTCATAGTTAAGTATCACTCGCTCCTCATCAATCAGAACACCGTCTTCGTAGTGGCTTTGATTGCTAAGATATAAGCTACCCGCGTATGCCAGCGCATTATCTTCATCCTCATACGGATCATAAAGAGGCATTTCCCAAAGGTCTCCGTGCTGTGTCATCAAGTTTTCATCTCCCGACTGCAAATACTTGATTGCATCAGGATTATCACATTGAAACAGGTTTAGGGCAGCCTCAGCGCTCATTCCCAAATACAAACCGCGCGGACCTTCAGCGGTATCACCATTGTCTACATCTATAACGATACTATAAAGGCTCATATCATTTTTGACAAAGGTCGTCAGTCCCTTTCCACCAATTTCTCTTCCGTTCCCGTCTGGAAATCCCGCTGGCCATCGTTCATAATCTTCAAGCAAATCTTCAATTCTTCCAGTTTCAATTTTTCCTTCCCGTTCTAACGTATACGCATCTATGCCATAGGGATATCCCCAGTCCTCCAGATCTTGAAGGGAAAACGGCGGCTGACCGGTGAGATTGCCAGCTCTTGCCGAAAGCTCGTCCAGCTTTGTCTGAATCTCCGGATCCCCCGTGGCGGCCAAACCATCCTCCAATGCTTTTCGGGCGGCGTCCAGATCTCCGGCGCCGGTATATGCATCAGCCAAACCCAGATAGGCTTCTGGGCGCTTGGAGTCGATCTTGATGGCCACCGTAAAGGCAATGATGGCCTCCTCGTAGTTGCCATCGGACAAGTACCGCACGCCGAGGTCATACTGCTCCTGCCATGTGGTTCCGTTGTTCTTCTTCCCGCAGCAGCACAGGGTCAGCAGCAAAACCAGCGTCAAAAGCAAGATTACTGTTCTTTTCATCATCTCTCTTCCTCTCAGCCGCTGACAGAAGAATACTGCAAAACGCCGTTTGCATCGTAAGATTCGTCCCCAAGATAGTTCCCATCGGCATCATAACTTTTCAGTGTATACCAGTGCAACTGTCCATTTTCATCGTAGCTGTTGACTCTGGTCTCTCTGCCGTTTTCACCATACTCAATGGTCGTATAGCCGACCAGAGTGCCGTCCGCCATATACTGATTATGTCTGGCCTCCCGGCCGGACTCATTATACTCAAGCGTGTTGTAAGAGAGCAGGCTTCCATCCAAATCATAGGTCTCTGTCCGAATGCATCTATGCTCAGAATCATAGTAATTTCGTCCGTGCTCGAGAACTGACCCATCCTTGTCATAGTAGACCTGCTCTTCCACCGATGATCCATCCTCATTGTCGGTATACTCCGAGTCTATCCGCTGCAGCCATACGGTGTCCTCGCCAATGTACTCGCCATAGTACGTCTCTCTTATGACACTTCCAATCTGCTCCCAAGTATTTTCACCATAGTCCACCTGATTCCCGGAAGCATCATAAGCGGTAACTGTTTTCTGCCATCCCTCAGCGTCATAAGTGTATGTAAAGTAACCGATAAGCGCGCCGCTTCCGTTGTAATGGCTTCTACGGCGAACATTACCGGAGGAATCTATTGCCTCGCCGGCTTCCAGCTCTGCGAGCTTGTCCGCGAGTTCGGTACTACCATTCGCTTTTTCCAAGGCTTCTCGCAGAAGCTCTATCGCCTTGTCATATTCACCCAAGCGGACATAAACATCCGCCAAGCCAAGGTACGCTGCCATATCGGTATCGTCCAGCTCGATTGCTTTTTCATAGTCAGCCTGCGCCGCGGCAAGCGTCTCCTCCGTTTCTCCGGATCCGATATAGGCGTCGCCTCGACCCACATACGCTTCCGGGCGTTTGGGGTCGATCTTGATGGCCGCCGTAAAGGCAATGATAGCCTCTTCATAATTGCCATCGGATAAGTAGCGCGCACCAAGGTCATACTGCTCCTGCCAGGACGGGGCGTTCTGCACACAGGCGCAGAGAAGGAGTACCATACAGGACGCCCCTATAAATAGTTTCATCTTTTTAGTGCCCATTCAAGTAACCTCCCTTACCAGAAACGAGTGTCCAGCATATCTTGCCTTGAATGAAATCTCACACAACATCTACCTACTGTTGGAACCTGATAGCAACCCTCAACATCAGGATAGTCTTCACCATTTATTGTTTTCTCTATCAAGATGCCATCATTGAAGTCCAGTTTATACACATCCGTTTTATTGCCGTACTTATCAGAATTAGTTTCAATCGAGGTTATTGAACTGGGTCCTCTAAATGCCACCGAACCGGTCAACTGCACCTCGTCGCGGCCAGCGCTACTGTAGCCCGGTATAGAATGCCGCCTATTACAATGTTCTTCCGCCCGAATATCACCGTTCCATTGCCAATCCTCACAGAGGCATGTTCCCCACGATGTATCCTGATAATCATCCCACCATGACTCTCTTCCAGCCGTGCTGACGGCAAATGTGTGGTAAATACTGCCAAAATAGCCAGGCCCATTCTCGGAACGCATTTCCACCTCGATTAGGCCCGTTCGGTCGCCATCCTCATCTCTATACGGGCGAAAATCGATTTTAATTTTATATTCATTCCACATCGTATATACATGATTGGTAAAAGACCATGTTGTCTCAGTGTAGTTATCCAGAATACTATACAAGGACTCCATATTCCCGTTGATGGCTGCCGTTCCGACCACATCGATCACATGGCGTTCAGTCTCGGTCATAGAGTCATAGGCTCGATAGTTGCTTCTGTAATCAAATTTCCTGCCACCATAGGCATTATATCCATCATCTATGCTACCATCTGACATCAAATAGATACTGTCACTATCTATTGGCTCAGTTTGTGTCAACATAGCAATCAGTTTGAAGTATTCCCCGTCCGGTGGAAGTGTTGCGGAACCCATCAACCGACAAACTCCGACCCCTTGGTTTAATATTAGAGATTCCCCAGTAGACTCCCAGCTTTTATCACTTTCCTTCATCAAATTAATTCTGTACTCTGCATCTGCAACTGCATTATAAAATACAGTCACTACAAGTTCTGTCTCCTTACCCGAGGAAAATGTTTCTTTATTAAAGGCACAATTCATAATCCAAATACCGCTCTCACCGCTTTCCAGTGCTGCGAGGATATTCTCGCTTTTTCGTTGCCATATGGAAAAAGATGTTGTGTCCACGCCATCAGTTTCTGTTGGAATATTCTCCCAAACCCCAGCAGCTTTGTCGTAGTCCCCCATGGCGATATATGTATTCGCCAACCCGCTGTACGCTTCCGGGCGCTTGGAGTCGATCTCAATGGCCGCCGTAAATGCAATGATGGCTTCCTCGTAATTGCCGTCGGACAAGTACCGCACGCCCAAATCATACTGCTCCTGCCAGCTGGGAGCGGATCCCTTTTGCCCGCAGCCGCACAGGGTCAGCAGCAAAACCAGTGTTAAAAGCAAGCTTACTGTTCTTTTCATCACAAATATCTTCCTCCTTATGACACTGCATTCGCAAAGCTGAGGGTACGCACCAGTTTTCCTTCGAAATCATAGAGATATAGAGTATTATTGTGCCCATCATTCTCTGTCAGCAGCATTCCATCCATGGAGTAGGTTTTTGATGTGTCATCCTGATGATCTGTGATCGTAAAGGTTTCGGCCTGATAGCTGTAGCTGCGTTTTAGTGCGCCATTCTCATATACCTCCAGCGGAAGGCCATCGGCAGTTCTTGTACAGGTGTACCCGTGTTCGTCCGCGACCCGGTTGCCCACAATGTCATCCTCCCAGAACCCGCCAGAACTGCCATCCGGATAAATAGTCGTCGTTCTGGTGCCGATTGCCGTGTGTGCCTTCGTCTGGGTATAGCGCAGTTCTCCATCGCTATCGATGTACGTGTGGGTCATATCTCCGTCCGTATCATAAGTCCAAATATAATGTGCGCCATTGTTATATTGTTCAACCAGCCGACCCTGTTCATCATACCGCGAAATGATTTGATAATCACGATTAGCTCCCGTTTTACTCCATTTTCTGCAATTTACAGTATGATTCGCATCATCATATTCATAGGTATCGTCAAAAATCAAATCGCCATTTTGATAATAGCGGTCGTTGGTCAATTCTCTATCTGCGTTATATATTTGTTCGATCAAGCTGCCATCAACCGCATAATAGAGTTCTCGCACAATTCGACCATCCACAAGTTCCCACACTGATCTTCCGCCCGCAGAATCTGTTTTCTCATATTGAACCAGCATGCCGCCAGCTATCGTACAGTTTTCGTTTTCTCCTAAAACCACCTGACCATTTGCATCATATTCTACGCGCAGACCTCCAAGCGAGTAACTGTTCTCGCGAACCGGATAATATATATTCCAACCTTTTACAGTGTTTTCTTCAGAATATTCAATTTGTTTTACCAGTCTACTACTTATTACATCGTCGTACTCTGACTCCCATGCACCCACCAGGCTGCCATCCGTGCGATAAAAAGCCCTGCGGATCTCCCGTCCCTGCTCATCATAGGAATACACGCCGTAGGAGTTCAAAGCGCCACTGTCCTGCAGGGCTAACAGCTGCTCCAATCTCTCCTGGATCGTCTGGTCACCGGTCTGCTCCTGACCACGCTCCAATACCTTGACAGCGTTTGCAATATCGCCCTGCTCCGTATAGGCGTCCGACAGCCCCAAATATGCTTCTGGGCGCTTGGAGTCGATTTTGATAGCTGCCGTAAAAGCGATAACGGCCTCCTCGTAATTACCCTCGGATAAGTACCGCACGCCTAGGTCGTACTGCTCTTGCCAAGTGGTTCCGTTGTTCTTCTTCCCGCAGCAGCACAGGGTCAGCAGCAAGACCAGCGCTAAAAGCAAGCTTATTGTTCTTCTCATACAGTGACTCTCCTTAGTTGTACGTATCCCGGCCTGTCAGATTACCGTCAGCATCGTAGAGATTACAGGCAATTCGATTCCCATCTGCGTCATACTCGTCGGTTGTATAGTGTGTCAGGGCGCCATCGGCATCATAATACTCACAGCGAACCGGTTGTTCCTGCTCGTTGTAGAGATTTATTCGATAGCTCTCAAGCGCTCCGCTGGCATTATAGTTGTTGTGCCGCACGTAATTATCCCCGTGTTCATGAGTTGCATGGCCTATCAGTTTTCCAGTTTCATCATAAAAATCCGTCCTGATTTGCCTGCCATCCGAATCATACGTGAAGGCCATACTATCCCCGGAGTCCGTAACAACGGTTTCACATAACCCCATGCTGTTATAGGTATATATTGCACCGTCCATTTTACCGTCGTCATACCAAGTGTTGCATCCATATATCATGCGGTCCTGCTCGTCATAGCGCTGTTCCACATACTGAATCTGGCTCCCGTCTGGTCCATAGGATGTAATACCGGCACACTGTCCCAGATCATTGTAGTCATACTCGAACCAACAGGTCAGGACTCCGTTTCCGTCATAATGGGTTTCCTTTAGAGTCCGCCCCCAGTAGTCCGCAATATTGCTATCCTCCAGTTCCGCAAGACGGTCCGTCAGACGCTGATCTCCCGTCTTCTCCACGCCCTGACGCAAAATTTCCATCGCCTCGTCAAACTGTTTCCGGGCTATGTACACTTCCGCCATGCCTAGGTAGGCATCCGCATTCGTATCATCCAAGGAAAGGGCTGTCTCAAAATCAGTGAAAGCCGCAGCCAAATATTCATCCGCCGCGCCCTGTCCCAAATAGGCGTTGCCTCGGCCCACATACGCTTCCGCCCGTTTGGGATCAATCTCAATGGCCGCGGTGAAGGCAAGAATGGCCTCCTCATAATTGCCATCGGACAAATACCGCACGCCCAAATCATATTGTTCGTCCCAAGTGGAACCATTCTGCCCACAGGCGCAAAGGCCAACAGTCAAAACTGCCGCCAGAATGCAAGCAATGATTTTCTTCACAACATATCCTCCCCAAAATATATTCCTACGCCACTCCGCAGCTTTCAGAATTTCCATTCTTGGCTTAGCTATCATGCCGCAGACAGGGTTCTTGAATGAAAGGGGCAACGGATATCCCATTGCCCCTTTCATTCAAGAACCAACGCGGCAATGCAGGGAAACTCCCTGCATTGCTACGCACAGCGTTATTGATACACTATCTGGAAATTGAACACTGGAGCAGTCATCTGCCGGCCAACTGGTTATCAACATCGGTAATGTTCTTCACGCAGTCCTGCATATAGTCCTTCAGCGCGGTCACCATTTCAGGAACCTTCTTCTGAAGGAAATTCTTGTACTCCTCTGCATAAGTGCTCTGCGCCTTGTCGGCAGAGGCTCCCTTCCAATACTCGGGCAGCTGGTTTACGATCAGACGGTCAATTTGTACTGCCAGTTCCTCCATCTCTCTGATTTTGCCGGTTACATCGCCGATTACCTTTTCCGCATTAGGCTTGTCGAGATACAGCATAGAATTAACATCCTTTCTTCTTATTTGCAACCTCATCTGAGGATTGCTTCCATAATTCATTTCAGCTTCAGCTGCTTCGATAATCATCAAGGGAGATCAATCTGAATCTTATCCGCCTCCTCCACAACTTTTTCAAATTGGTTAATCGCGTCCGTAAGAACTTCCTCAAATACATTCAGGGTATTTTCGTATTTTTTTATATTGGATTCCCAGTTTGTATCTATCTGATCAAAGAAAAATCGCCCCGCCTCGGTATTCCACTCTTTTCGGAGCTGCTGCAATCCCTTTTTCAGATTGTCACGCTGGACACAGAGATCGCCGCAAACCGTTTTGGTGTCATCTCTCAGCTTTTTTAGATCATCTAAATCGAACGCCAACTCATGATTAAACAGCCCCATTTACGATCACCCCTTGATATTGGGATTCAATCTCTTCGCCATTTCCAGTTCGGCAGCCGCATTCTCCTGCTCACCCATGTCCTTGTAAATAAGAGACCGGAATGCATGGACGCTTGCTTCATCCGGTGAAACTCTCCCTAGGTAATCCGCCAACTCAAACGCTTTGTCGTACTCCTTCAAAGCATTGTGTGTCAGAAGCCGGTAGATAAAGATATCTATACTTTCGGGATTATCAATGCTCAACTTACGCAGGCTGCGGGTCAGCCGCTTAAATTCCGCAACGGCCTCCTCCTCTTTTCCTGTCTGTCTAAGGGAGAGTGCGCGATAGAATTCAGCCGACGCCATCGCAGAGGGATCAATCTCTTCGTTTTTCAATAGCTGATCGGCAAATTTGATGATGTTGTCGTAATCCAGCACAGCAATATATGTATTGAGCATAATAAAGAGCAGATCAGCATCGCCAGGAGATTCTTCCAATCCCCACGACAGGCTGTCCACAATGCCTGCCGGGTTTCCTTCCCTTAAATAGATATCCGCCTCTTCCATGGCAATCTTTTTACGAAAGCCAGCGTCCAGCCCCTGCGATTTGATCTGTACAATTTCTTCCTTTGCAGCTTCCGGATGCTCATCGGCGATTTCAAGTTGGATTTTCAGGAGGCGAAGTCGCATATCATCCGGGAATACCATCAGAGCCTTTGCAAGATGCTCCCGAGCCTCGTCATATCGCTTTAAATCAAGTAAAATGCGAGTTCTGAGCTCATGGATATCCAACGCTTCGGGAAGGATGCTCTCAAACTCATCTAAGGTCTCCAGTGCAGCATCTACATGTTCAAGTTCCAATTCTAATAGAATCTTTTGCCGCCATAAATCTCCGCGGAGAGGCTGCTCTTTGACTGCTCTGGACACATAGCGCAGCGCTTGAACTGTATCGCCAGCGGAGTAAAAGATATTACCCATGATGACATACATATCTGCGGAATGATAGCCTACATTCTCCGCTTTCACATAGTTTTTGATGGCATTTTTGTTGTCATCTAGCAGGTAGTAGACGTTTGCGAGACTGAACAGCGCTTGGCCCGAATCTTTATCGAGAATAAGCGCACTTTTGAATGCCGTGATTGCCTCATTCAGTTCGTTCAGATTAACATAAGCATTTCCCAGATGAATATAGGCATCAAAGTTTTCTGGATCCTGTTCGAGAGCAAGGCGAAACATATCACAGGCATCACTATATTTTTGCAATTTCATCAATGTGACCCCTTGAGTTATGAGGTCGAGGGCGGGTTCATTAGACTGCATATTCATTCTCCTTCAATACGTTATGAAGTTCTTATTATTTCACTGCAAGCGCTGTCTTTTTCCGTTACCATCAGCATTGCAGGTCTCACCCCTGAAACGAGGCTGTCAATGGCTATCCAGATATGCCTGGTATGGATTATCCGAAGGTGCAAAGAATTTGCTAACGTTGTCAAATATGGTGGAAATGATATCTTCGATCTTTGTTGTATCAGAGGTAATGGCATCAAAAAAGGAAAAGTTTTGTCCAACACTTATGTATTCCTTAAATGTATCGTATCCGTCTTTCAACCCGGATGTCCTGCCACGGTCAAAGTCATTGATTGTCTCTACACTGGAGACCAATCCATCAAAGTTCTTGAACAGTTTAGACCCATTCAATACGCCAAGTTCAACGCCTGTTATTTGGATTCCTGCTTTGCCAAATTTTTCACCGTATCCTTCGAAGAATTTCAGTTTGAATGCTTTGCTTTTATCAAGTCCTGTAATCGTCATCTTGCCGTGCGCCATAGAGTATTTGTTATATACCGGTGTGCGCTTAAAAGAATACCCGGCATTCTCAAGATAGGTTGTTTTTATATTCTTGAAGAACGACCCGTTTTTCTTTATGACTTCACCAGACTTGTATTGCATCCATTTTCCATCCGCACCCTTCAGGTATTGCGCATTTCCAAGAGCAACAGTGACCTGGCAGGCGGCCGATGTTACGGCTGCTGCATTCTCAATCCAGCTGTATGCAGTACCCAAATACCCCAAAACTGTATTGGCTGTGTTACCTCCAAAGTCTGTTTTGTTGATCCAATCTTTCACACCAGTAATGCTTCCATAGTAACGGGCTGCCGTGATCGATCCCTGATCATCCTTGGTATTCCACCAGCCTTTTTTATTCTTTGTGCTGTCTCTGTATTCTTTCGTCAACGTCACTGCTTTCGTGTTCTGCTCAACGCTAGCCATCATATCGCCAAACTTCATAACCGCATAAACGGAGGCTGCAACCAAGCCGACTATAGCAACTACCGCCAGCGCCGGGGCCGCTGTAACTGTGGCAATCGCTGCGGTCACAACGCCAGCGACAGCAACAATGACGCCGGCGACAGCTTTCACACTGTTCCACACATACTTTCCGTCACCATACTTGAAATAATTGTAAGCGCTGACACTCGTGTCTGATATCCAGTTTCCTGCTTTGCGGATTGCCTGCGCCACGGAATCTCCAACAATAGGCAATGTGGAAACACCATCCAGAAAATTCACGTAGCGGTTATAGAGCCAATCCCCCGTCACCTGCCATAAGCTGCGCCGCCCAACATAATTGGAAACAGTCACATTAATATTTTTTGCTACCGCATCATCCGTGTCCCTCGCTTTCTGTTCCAGAAGGTCAAGTCTCTTACGAAATTGCGTGTATGCGCCCTGAGTCTTACTGGCTTTTGAAATTTTCTTGTTGATCAATTCCATCGAGCGGTTCACATATCCGCAGGAATCCGAACCAGTAAGGCTTTTGCAGGAACTAAGCACCGATTTCATATCTCCGATATAATCAGAGAGATACGATTCCGTTTTTTTTGCTTTTTTAATGCTGTCATCGATTTCCCAATAGTTAAAGGACACTGCCGGCATAACATCCACCTCCCATCTTTAGACAAGCCCTCTCAGCTTTTGCAGTGCAGCTTCCCGCACGACCTCTCGCGCAGCTTGAAGCTCCGCCTTAACCCGTTGTATTTCTCTCTCGACTTTTTCGATTTCCTTCTCAAGACGGAGGATCTCCTTGTTCAACCACTCTTTTTCTTCCCACTCATCCAAACTGTGTCCAGACCTCGCGGAAACTCGAATATCATCTGCAACATTCGCAATATGCCCGACGCCCTCAACCGCCTTTTCCAGAAGATCCGCTGTCTTTCTTCCGCTTTTTTTAATGTCCTCTACATCATCCGCGGGTTTCCTGTTCAGCTTCTTGACAATTTTTTCAACGGAGGCCTTCCGGCTTTTTAATTTCTTGTTTTTTCCCTGTAGCTTGTTCAGTTTCTTCTCTAAACTAGCAATGCTCATTTTCATCACCCATCAAAACCGATTTTGATTTCCGTCTAGTGTTTTGGCATTTTGAGTATCCACTTCCATGTATGCTTGGGAGGCTGCTAACAACTCCTCACCAATGTCATAAAAGGATTGGCTGATATCCGTTAACGTACGTAGTAGCTGCGCTGACTTCTTATCGAACATATTTCGGCTTTTTCCATCCCAATTTACAGTGAGTGATGTGATAGTTTTTCGATAGTTCTCTTTTGTGGTTTCCATAATTTCGGCAATCTTTTGCACTTGCGTAATAATGGCATCCATGTTTCTTGTATCAAGATAAAAATCGGTACTTCCCATGCATTACACCTCCTGCACAGTTTTAACACGTCTGATTTCTTCGCCTTCAAACAAGTATGCATCATCCTCTGCGGAAAGATCTCCCAAATTTCGAATGCTGGAGCTGTACACATCTATCATTTTGATTTCCTTGAGAGAGCCAAAGTAGAGGATTTTTTTATCATCTCTGACTTTGCGGCAGATAGCCGGTGCCGAGGAGCGAATGCTTGTATCGTCAATATCAGTAAGAAGGAACAATATCTTCATTGCGGAATACTTCCTTGCAATTCTATTGAAAAACTCCTCCGTACTGTCATTGTCAGCCATCACGTCCAGCGCACGCTTATTGTTAATCAGGATGATAATCCATGGCTCCGTCCCCAGAGAGTATCCTTTGCTATCCTCCAGTTTATCAAGTCGATCTTCAAGTGTGCCGCAGACATCTTCCAATATATCGCCCAGCGCATCAGGAGAAGTTGCATAGGCTCTGACAAAAGCATCGTCCTTGTATTTCCCTAGCTTGCGATCAAACCCATCTATGATATAAAGTTCAACGGGCCGCTTGAAATAGGACTTGCCAATATTTTCCATTAACGCAGCAACAAAGCGTTCCTTTGCCACGTTGTTTTTCCCTGCCAGCGTCAGCATAAATTGGGAATAGCAGTTCAGCGCTACATAGTTAACGGTGTTGTAATCAACCGCAAAAGGAATCTCATCCCGAACAGGAATATTTGCGCAGTTCTGCGCGAAAAAGTCACTTGTCAGCCGCTCAGGTACTTCCGGAATCTTTCTTGCGCTCATATCGGGATATATTTCGTTCATCTCCTGTACAAAATCCCGAATTGCAGATGAGCGGGCAGCTTCTGTCCCACCGGCAAATGCCATGAAGGTCTGAACTTCATAGATACCTTTATGCACAGCGGTCAGAGCTCGGCCCGGAACGTTGGCTGGCTCCATTCTGCACCGTTCCAGAACATAGGAGTATTCATTGGAATCATTACAGGGAAGCGCAATTCTCGTTCCGATGGAGGTCAGGTATTTGTAGCTGAGCCCTCCGGTCTGTGAACTAGTGATGACAAACGAAATACCATAGGTCAGCCCCTCTCGCAAGAGACGGATCAGCATATCCTCATATTGTTCTCCGAAAGCATCCTTGAAAACTCCCAAATTGTCCACAAAAACCACAATCAGAGCCAGCTGCTCCGTGCAGACTTCCCGATATGCCGCAAAAGAACCAACCCCATTTTTGGAAAAAAGCCGTTTTCTTCGTTCCAGTTCTTCAAAAAGCAACTTAAAGAGATTCTTCAGCTTTTCCTCTTCCATGACGGTGACCACACCACCTGTATGATGCAAGGATTCAAATACCCGAAGCGTCATGGCACCCAGGTCAATCATGTAGAAATTGATATCATCCGGTGTATATGCCCGAGCAAGCTGATGTATTGCGCTTTGAATCAAATTGGTTTTTCCCGTTTGAGCCGTTCCGATTATCAGTGTGTTATCCTCGGCAAGATTGATAGTCGTCACCCCCTGATATTGTTCATCAGGCGCATCGAGAATGCCAAGCCCAATCTCGCCAAACTCTTTGGGGGCAGATGCGTCAGGGCATAACACCATCTCTGGAAGAGGTTCGCAGCATATGGGGGGCAGCTTCTGAATCTCATTTTCCCGACAATATGATGCCAATTTTTCCACCAACACGTCCAATTGAGTCAGATCCCGCTCTACAACGCCCCCGCTGTAGCCAGATTGAAACAGCTCAAACACTTCGTTGTTCCCCACCTGAAGATAGGCTCGGCCCGGTTCCTTGATTTTAAATGCAAGCGCAGATTTGATTACTTCGTTGCTGTCTTCTCTTGTGGCTACCTTCAGGCAGATTTTAAACTTTGAATTGCTCCAAATCTGTTCGTTGACTTGCCCTGCCGGTTTTTGTGTAGCCAATATCAAGTGAATGCCGAGGCTTCGCCCAATGCGCGCAGCACTGATAAGTTCTTTCATGAATTCAGGTTGGTCAGCCTTTAGCTCGGCGAATTCGTCTACTACGATAATCAAGTGAGGCAGGGGAATAGATACTTCCCCATGCTTGTATTTTTCAATATATTTATCAATATTGTTGACATTGGCTTCTGCAAACAGCCTCTGACGCTTCATCAGTTCTGCCTTAATAGACGCAAGGGATCTGTTAACAGCTCTGCCCTCCATATTCGTGATGGAGCCCACTAAGTGAGGCAGCTCCTTGAACTGGTTAGCCATCCCGCCGCCCTTAAAGTCAATGATAACAAACGCAACTTCATGAGGGTGATACCTCATCGCCATGGCCAAAATGTAGCTTTGCAGCAATTCACTCTTGCCAGAGCCAGTGGTGCCGGCCACCAAGCCATGAGGACCGTGTGCCTTTTCATGCAGGTCAAGCAATATCTCTTTGCCATTGCCAACGCCTATGGGGGCAGCCAGAGATTTTGTTGCATCACTTTCTGCCCATAGCAGCCCCGGATTCACCTCAGATGCAGATTGAATCTTCATCATTTCAAAGAAGCTGAATTTCTGAGGAATAGATTTCTTCCACATGCCTTCCTCACAAATGATATGACTCAGACTATCCGCAAACCGCTCGAAGTCATTGGCTTCTGCATTATCAACAATGAATGCCTGTGTAAGAGTTGCGTTTTCACGATGGAACATCTTTCCGCTGCGTCCATCAACCTCAATGATGAGGTTGCATTCCTTGGGAAGCTGTATCATGTTTTCCACAACGAGAAGCACGCCGGCATTGAGCTTTCTGTTCCGGAACAGATACTCCGTGATGGAGTCATTCCTTCCCAGGAATGCCGGTTGCGCAATCACAAATAAATAATACGGAAGCGGCATGGACACCGCACCGAAGTTGCCCTCCTCGTCCATCTCAAGCTTACGAATCTTCATGGCATCCGCAACCGCATTAAACAGCTTTTCTGCGGCAACTCTGTTCGTGGCAACCAAGTGCCCACTGCGGTCATCATCCAGCGTATGGGGCAGCCTCTGTGTCCAATCAAAGTTGTTTCGGTCGTTTTCATCATAGATAAAGACCATCTTGACTTCCCCATAATAATGGTGAGCTGCAATCTGTGCGACTATATTTTTGGTCAGACGAAATGTGTCTGCATTACTCCCAACAACCCCGCAAACCTGATTTTCCAGTATACTGCAGATGATAGGAGCGTTACTGACTGTACAATACTTTTGTTGGATTTCTTCTGGGCGCTTCTTCAATTCATCGTCTTCCAGCGAAATTGCTTCTTTTGGAGCACGGATCTCAAAGGAGGCTGGGATCTTTCCGGTTCCCAACCGCACAGACATAAAATCCGAATCCATTGGTTTCCGATCCCAGAGCTTTCTATCTACGGTTCCAGCCATTTCAAAGCAGGCTGACAAATCGGGATCCGACGCCAAAAGAGCATTCCGTTGTTCCTTTTGTTTTGCTTCAATGGTCGCAACAATTCGATCCAAATGCTCGGTATATTTTTCGAGTCGAACATCCATCTGTGATGAATACCCGCGTTTTTGCTTGCGGTAATTTATAATAGACACGACCAAGCCAATTAGTGTCATTGGCAATGTGTAGAGCATCATTCTGGAGTTTCCGCTTATCGCCGTTGTTGCAATCGCTACGCCAACAGTGCCAATTACAGGCAAAAGCAAGGATACCAGATTCAACTCCGGTTTTCCAGTCACAGCAGGAGGTGCTTCAATCTCTACCGTACCGGTTGGGACTTCCAGCTTCAGTCTGGGAGAACGAACAAAATCAACATCCGCGCTCAGTACCCGGGCCGGGCTTTGTGCGCTGTGAATCTGTACACCGTCTCCCGCGGAAAGTATCTCCAGCGAGGTTCCGTGAAACACCAGGCTGAACGGACCAATAACAATGCGGTCTGAAGCAGATACCGGACTTTCATTGACACGCGTCTCATTCAAATAAGTACCGTTTGTGCTGCCAGAGTCCTGAATGTAATAGCGGCTTCCTACTTTCTTAATAACAGCATGACGCCCGGACACAAGAGGACTTTGCAGCACAATGTCGTTATCCTGATCCCGCCCAACCGAGATGTCTCTGTCGATTCCAAGGTTCAGCGACTTAACTTGGAGCACGCTATCATCCATACAAATCATAGATACCCGATGTTGCTGACTCAGTACATAGGTGACTGACATCTGCAATGGTCCTTTTTTCAACGTCGCACCCCGCAAAAAGGTGTCACCATTACACACAATCTGCCATCCGTTCTTTTGAGTGGTCAACACAACATGGTTTTTTTTCAAATCAGAATCCGAAAGACAGAAACCGTCATTTTTCCCGCTGCCAATCGAGAATTTTGACTTCCCATCTAATGGTATATCCTTGCAAAAATCATTATAAAAAAGCCTAACTTGCATTCTCATTTCCCTTTCGTTCAGATTATACAAATTTGCAGCTCGTAAATCATTAATTTCAATTATATTGAATAATTGAAATTTGTAAAGAGCAATGTCAGATTAATATACCGGTTAGGTAACGAAATAAACAAAAGCAGGAGTTCCATATTACTTCTATCCCTGCTTAGTGCAACTTGAATGTGCGCGCTTTCACATTTACGACGGGTTGTTCTTTTTTCGCTTGGAGCATTTTGGGCAGCCATGTCCTTTCGTGCGGCTAGCAATACCCGTTTGCCATTCGTACCCACATCGAGAACATTTCCACCATGCTTTTTTACCGCTGCCAGGGAGCAATTGACCAGGATCTAAATCTTTGTTTTGGGAACAATCCCACTCTTCTAATAATTCGGGGTATAGAGTTGCCAAATCATTTACCCCAATCTTTGGCACTCTGCCACTGCAACACGGACACCCTACGCCTTTTTTACGATTGTTAGGACTTGCTTGCCATTCGTGGCCACATTGTGAGCAAAGCCACCAGACTGGCTTAAACCGTCCCGCCGAAATATCATTAGGCGATAGTGTTCCATTTTTGGTGGGATGCCATTCTTTTGCCAAATCGGGCATTGTCTCAGCAAGTGCTCCCACTCGCTTGACCGCTTGTTTTGTAAAAGATTTCCCGCGTTTTTCTTTAGAGCATTCCATACACCCATATCTCCCTGGGCGTGTCATACTGTTTATGCTACATTGCCACTCATGACCGCAGTCCGGACATTTCCACCACACGGCTTGATTCGAACCAACTGTGAACATATTGGGAGTTAATTTTCCATTTTTAGAAAAATCCCAGCATTTCACAACATCGGGCCGAATGTCTGCCAGCGAATTCTTGATTTCGCTCAGATAGCCGAGGATATCAGTTCTATCTCTTCTCAGGTCAACTGTGATAGCGCTGTGATAACTATACGGGTTCTTTCTTGTCCTCATATTTGAATTGCGGTCAATAGAATCCAGAATTGCTCTAATAACTCCTTCCAGCTCAGAGTATTTACGTACTTTGGGAATGTAATAGACGGCATCCGCAACATCTTTCCACTGTAGCCCTGTATCCTCTTTTACTCGGATAAGAGTAATTTGATGCGCCTTACAAATGGCATACTTCTTTTTTTCGCGCTCAAGCTGTTCTGCTGAGTTATGCCAGTTTGCTCCATCGAATTCAATTCCAAGGCGAATAGACGGAATATAGATATCCAGTTCCATGGAATGTTTAAACCCTTCTTTATACCTGTTGATTGCGTCCGGATAAAGGGTTTTTACATAGAAAAAGATGGCCTGTTCAGGAAAAGAAGTTTGGCTTTTGGAATTGCAAATAGGACACTGTGTGTTGTCGCTATTTCTATCGCGAATAGTCGCTGTATACTCATGTCCTAATGGACATAGCCACCACGCCTTTTTCCCACTTCCCGTAGTCACATCATACGGCGTTACATCACCATTCTTTGTGGGGTGCCATTCTTTGGCCAGGCGAGGATTTAAAGTCGCAAGGTCATTAAAGCCTCGTAACACTTTGTGTCCAGAGCAGTATGGACAAGAATAGCCTCGGTTGGCTCGTTTGATAATAAATTGCTCATATGGATGACCTTTTCCACACAACCACCACACCTTTTTGTGGCTTCCCGCCGTTACATCATAAGGAGTTAAATTGTTATTCTTCTCATAGTTCCACTCTTCTGATAATTCGGGATTTGCGGTTGCTAAATCGTTTATACCTCTAATTGCTCTATGTCCAGAGCAATATGGGCAGCCATATCCTCGCTTTGTTCTTTGATTAACTACCATTGAGTAAGTGTGCCCTTCTGGGCATAGCCACCAAACTTCCTTACCTGATCCAGATGAGATGTCCTCAGGCATTAAATCCCCGTTTTTTATGGGATGCCATTCTTTCACTAAATCGGGGTGCAGTGTAGCCAAATCACTCTCGCCTTTTATCAATTTGACCATTGTTACCTCCCATGAGAAAATGCCAGCAACATCAACAACTTCCTGCATCATTATAGCATACTTCATCAATTCTGGAAATGTCCTCAATTGATCATGTCACGCACCCACTTGCGTAGTTTTTGGTGTCATAGGAGCACACTTTCAAAGTAGTTCAAGTCAATGTGCTCATTTTTGGATTCAACTTCCGGATTCGAATTTGAAAGTATCACTTTTTGAATAGGTGGAAAAAACAAAATGACGGAGAACAAAATCTTCGCAACCGATTTCAATTGCACTTTCAAAGTGCTAGATGATTTCCTGTGTTTTCTAAAAGAGCGCAAGGAAAACAGCAGATGTATGGTATTTCCATAATAGAAAGACATTTCCGGCTTTTGCTCTTATCTGCTCCAGTTGTCTTTCTTTAATTCCTCGAAATATGTACAGGTCTGCGGTGCATTCTTTCTAAGGATCTCCATCATTTTCGAATCGTTGCCGTGGATGATGCAGTAGGCAAAGCAGTCTGCAAAGTATTCTCTGGCGTTGGTTTTGGCATAGTCTCGCAGCGGCGCGGCGGCAGCTTCTGCACGAAAGAGCTGTTCATGCTCTGCGGGGAATCCCAGCGTCCAATCGAGGAAATGTCCGAATTCATGGAGCGTCGCGCTGGCCTCCGAGACGTAGATGGTTTTCTGTCTGTAGTTGGTGGCTCCAATGCAGCTCATGTTCAGCTGCTTGCTGAGTTCGCTGATGTAGTCGAAGTCGATACGGTACGTCCAGCCAGCGGTGTTGAAGGTGGCAAGCACCGGCTCTGGCACCTGCCGCAGCGCCAGCAGGTAGTCGTTGACATTGACACCTGCCGCATTCACCAGCGTCACCGGTACAGGCGGTTCCTCAATGCGGAAGCTCTGTGTCAGGACAGCATGAAGAATGATCGCCGCTTCTCCGCGCGTCACGAGCGCATTGGCATCCGCATCATCAGAGCACAGCCCGAGCTCCCGCCCCACGCGCAGGATGTTGTCAGCCGTGCTGAGCGATGTCCCTCCCTCGTAGAGCGTGCTGTCATAAACCGGAACATCTGCGGCGGCAAAAGCACTCTCAACCAGCACGCTGCGACACATCGGTGAACACGGCGCGGAGAATGCGGTTTCGTTCAGCCAGCCCTGCCGGTAGGCTTCCACGACGCCGCTTCGGCCAACATCCTGCCAGCTGTCACCGATAGTTTCCACACCATAGGCGCGGCAGAGCATGACAGCCCATTGCTCCACAGTGATGAGCTGTTCCGGCGAGAAGCAGTCATTTCCTGTTCCGGCAGCGATCTCACATTCTGCCAGATATATCACGCTCTCATAGCAGTCTACAGTCTCCGGCACGTCATCAAAGCCTGTGCAGGCAGCGGAAGCAGCTGTGGGCAGGATCAATGCCAGGACAAGGGTGCAGACAGCCAACGCTGTTCTTCTAACGATCATCTTCATAAGTTCCTCCATATTCTTGTTCTTTCTCTGTCCTGTATCCTCCGGTAGAGTAGGCTCTTCTGGATGCGCCATGGTGACGCTACCCTATGGACAGAATTTTGAGAGTAAAAACGTCACAGTCCCCCCTTGGCGGGAGGCTGTGACGTTTTATGCTTGGTCAGCCGGTATAAATTGCTGGTGAGGCTGCCATTGGAGCGGCGGCGGTTCCGCTTTTCAATGAGCTTCCTGCGCTCCAGATCTGCCAGTGCCCGCTGGACAGTCCGCGGCGAAAGTCCCAATTCTCGGGCAATGGTTTTGATCCCCGGCCAGCAGACGCCGGAGGCGTCCGCCCGGTCCCGAAGGTAGATATAGACCGCCTTCTCCCGGTGGCTCAGATGCTCCTCGGCGTAGATAAAGTTGAATTGGCTCATCTGCTTCCCTCCATGTTATAGGGATTCTTTATGCAGCTTCGATGGATGCTGCGGATGAGTTCGCCCTGGTCTATGTAGGCGATCTTTCGGGCCGCCCGCTCCGGCATCCGATAGCCGTCCGGGTCAAAGGTGATGCCCCAATCCAGGAAGAGACGCAGCTTGGTGCGCATGGGATGAGTTCCCGTTTTCATCACTACAAACTCACCCTTGGGGATGGATTTCAGTTCATCTGGCGTCATGAGAGCGCGCTCCATCATCTGCAAGGACTGGCTGCTCTCTTTTCCCTGACTGACAGAGCCGGACAGCACGGTCCTGCTGCCGAGGGCGGCGGAGAGTGCGTCGGCTGTTTTGCTCTGGGGCGAAAAGCCGCCGAAGATGGTGTCCTGGCAGTTGTCACATATAATTTCCGCGCCCTCTTTTCCATAGTTCTTCTCCAATTGGGCCAGGCTCTGGATAATGGGTACCAGCGTCAGCCTGCGGGAACGCCCCGCGCTGAATAGGGGCAGGATATCAAAGGGCGGCATGGTTCCCAGCTCATCGCAGAACAGTACCACGCGGTTCTTGAGCCTGCCGTCATGCTCGTCCGCCACGGAGAACAATTCGCGGGACAGGTTTTGGATCATGAGCGCCGCGATGAAATTCTTCGCGGGATCTTCTTCCGGCAAAATCAGGAAGATGGCGCACTTCTCCGAGGCGAACATCTCCGCATTGATGGGACTGTCATAGCAGATGACCTGTTCCAGCTCTGTATCCAGAAAGGCGTTGAGGCGGGACATAACAGTGGACATGACCGAAGCCATAGATTGATCCGCACTGGTGAGGGCTGCGCCTGCCAGCCACCGGGCCTTATGCTCCGGTGGCAGTTCATCCATGAGCACTTGAAAGCCGTTCTTGCCTCTTGACTTCGGCACCGCCAGAAGATCTTGCACCAGCTTGAAGGCTGACACGATATGCCGTTTTTCCGGCTCTCCATCCTTTGGCGGTGCGAACTCCGCCAGCAGGAGCACAATGGCAGTCAGAAGTCCCTCAGCGCTGTCGTAGAAGAAAGCAATCTCACCGTATTGGGCAGCGTCGCCGTCCGGGTTGATGATGGTCTTGGCAAGGATCTTGGCATATTTTTCTGCGCGCGCACGGGCGGCAAGGTTCTCCGGATGCTTGCGTGCAATATCCATGTAGTGATTCATCAGCGTCAGGAAATTAAAACCGTCTGAGCGGGTTGGGTTGCGCAGATCAATGACGGATACCTTGTAGCCGTAATACCGGGAGGCAATGGCACCGTAGTTCCTCGCCAAGTCCCCCTTGGTGTCCAACGCCAGATAGCTCATGCCGCTGGCGCTGGCGTACTCCAAATTTGCATATAAAAAATACGCGGTTTTGCCCACGCCGGAAGCGCCGATCATCAGACAGTGGATATCATCGCTGTCCACCAGCGCACGGACATCCCGCTGATCTTCCACCACATTTTTGATTTTGGAAATCGCCGACTTCTTTTTCTTCGGCTTTCGCTGTTCTTTTTTCCCTGCTGTAGGACGGCGGAGCCTCTCCAGCAGCTTGTGCGTGGCTTGTGAGATCACGCCTTTTTTAGCTCTGCGCTTTCTGCCGCCCATGCTGCCGAGGATGATGCCCTGCACCGTAGGCAGATCCTTTCCCTTGCGCCAGCAGCGCGGGCGAAACGGGACCACATGATAGGTCTTGCCGATCTCCTTGGGCGTTGCCCACCGAGCCGTACCGTGCTGACCGTCGCCAACGGTCTTGCTCTTGAAATTGTTGAGTGAGTAATTCTTGGAGAGAAAGGACACGACAAGCAAAAATGCCAGCAGTCCGCCGCCAAGCAAAATCAGGGGCCATACATTTTCGTTCATGCGTCTTTCCCCTTTCTCTCAAATTTGGCGCAGAGATCGTCATTCCAGTCCTTGCGCACCGGGCAAAGACGCTCCACATCCAAGCCCATGTCCTCCAGCGTATCCGTCATGCGGTCGCAGGCGTCATTGCCCGCGTCATCGTTGTCGAGGCACAGATACACCATGTCCAGCTTTGGATTCTGCCGCAGCCGTTCCAGCACCGGCTGGATGGAAGTTCCGCAGCAGGCAACATAGCTGTGTTCCTGCCAGCCGTATGGATAGAGGGTAATGTGGGACAGAAGGTCGATGGGCGCCTCGAACACATAGAGGGACTTGTCCGTGCCGTCCTTATGGAAGCAATGCTCACTTGCGCTGCCCTCAATGTTCATGCGGAAGGTCTTTCCGGTGCTGTTGGTACTGCGGATGTGGGCGTGCTTTGCCTCACCGCTGCCATCCAGTCCCACGAAAACGCAGTTGTGATGCTTGTCCTCGTAGAGCAGCTTTTCATGTACGAAGACGGAAATAACCTCGCGGTCAATGTGGCGCTGACGCATGAGGTAGGCATACATACGCCGCATGGTTCCGTAAGGTTCCGGCAGAGCGAAGGGCTTCGGAGCCTCCTTTGCGGGCTTTGCCTGCTCATACGATTTGTTATTTTTCCTGCCCAGCAAAAGCAAAACCGCCTCCTGATAAGGGAGGCGGTAATAGCGCTGGACGAAGCTGACGGCGTAGCCGCCGACGCGCGCGGAGTGATCAAACCATTTGTTGCCCCGCACGGTGATGCTGGGATCATTGGGAGTGCGGAACTCCCGACCAGAGCGCACGGGTCGTTCCCCCTGGGCGCGCAGCAGAGACACGAGATCCGTGTTCTGCGCCCGCGCCTTTTCCTCCGGCGTGAAATAGATAAATTGGCTCATGATGTTTCCTTTCAGATCGTCGTTCTTTCTGTTGACAATATGTGTTTTATCACATATAATTAATTGCAGAGAAGGCGTGGTGAATGTATGGACTACACGGTGGAATACTACGAGAAGGATGATGGCAGCAGACCTGCTGAAGAATTCATTCTCTCGCAGGATAATAAAATGCAGGCAAAAATATTTGCCGCATTGGAATTGCTCGAAAGCAAAGGTCCCGCCTTGCGTGAGCCGTACTCAAAAGTGCTGGATGACGGGATTTTTGAGGTGCGTGCAAAGCAGGGTTCGGACATCAGCAGGGTGCTTTACTTTTTCGTGGTGGGACGCAGAGTGATCCTCACCAATGGCTTTGTAAAAAAGACGATGAAAACCCCGCCGCGCGAGATAGAACGTGCCAAGCGGTATCGCGCAGACTTTAATCAAAAAAAGGAGGCATGATTTATGGGGAAGAATTTTCGTGAGACTTTGAACGAAAGAATGCAGGACCCTGCATTCCGTACGGAGTGGGATGCGCAGGAACCGGAACGTCAGATCATGCGCGCCATTGTTGAAGGCCGTGAGGAAAGCGGTATGACGCAAAAGCAGCTTTCCGACATTACCGGCATTACGCAGGCTGACATCAGCAGACTGGAAAGCGGAACGGCCAATCCCTCTCTGCGGACGCTCAAGCGTCTTGCCGCAGGCATGGGAATGGCGCTCAAGCTGGAATTCGTTCCGACGCAAACACAAATCTGACTTCAAAAAAAGCTGCCGCAATTCAAATTGCGGCAGCTTTTTTTATCTGAATGTCTGCTCCTCGTGATCGTCCGGCTTGTGTCCCATTGCCAATCGCTTGCGCTGCAACTCATGACGGCGCTTGCGGTCGATCTGCAAGCCGCGGTGGATCTGGTCGATCTTGCTGTTGTCCTCGAAGATCCGGCTCATGTGATGCAGCATCCGCACGACGGTTTCACCCACCGTGTGGGCATGGTGATCCGCTCCTGCCGGTGCGCTCCCTTTCTGCTGTTCGGGGTGATCTGACCACTGAGAAAAAGCCTGTGCATCTCCAACCGCAGGCGGCGTGGTGCCCTTAGATGCGGCATCATCAGAGGAGGCGGAATCTTCTGGCGTGGCACTCGCCGCACGGTCAGATTTGGGCTGCGCCGACGCGAGAGATGCCGTGACCTCAGAGGCCTTTGGTGCGGCTTCTGCGGCATCTTTTTTGATGGTAGGTCCTTTCTGCGCGGAAGGTGTTCTCCCCACATCCGCGTACCGCTGACGTTCCGCCATCCATTGCAGCGTTTCCTGAATGACCATATTGCGAACAGTCCGAAACTCCTTTTGCTGGGAGAGCGGCAGACGTTTGCGCGGCCGCTGATCGTAGTCCAGGCACACCTGCTCGTAGAGCGTCTGCCACGTTTCGTAGGCGGCAGATACCCGCTCGTCCTTCGCCAGTTCCTCCACGATGGCATCCACGATGGCCTTGACCCTTGGCGGCAGGTAGCCGTAGACCTTTCGGCCCTTGACTGTCAGCAGACGCTCTGCTAACTCCTCGGTGAGCTGCTCCAGACGCGGGTTATCCGACGTGCCATGCTCCAGCTGTGCGATGCACTCCACCATTGCCTTGCGGGTCTGTGCCTGCAACTCCTGCCGTGCGGTATCTTTTTGCTGGTAGATGTGCATCCGATCCGCGTGGTAGATCCGTCTGGCGAAGACGGATTTCATTTCCCAGATACCCTCTTTGGTGAGGTAGCCCTCCTTTGGATCTGCAGAGAAGATGATCATGTGGATGTGCACCTGATTTGGCTTCTGGTGGAACGCAGCATACCAACGCAGGTTTTCCGGTCGAATCTTATACGCTTTTGCGATGTCGCAGATGGAGGCGTTCACCAGAGCCTGCCAGTTTTCCGCGCTGTCATAGCCCAGCCGCTCTGCGTCCTCACGGCGCAGCGCCACCACCGGCGTCCACACATTTCCCGGATGCTCCGCTACCTCCCGTACCGCCTGCGCGAGATTCTTTACCTTACCGTTGGCGTCCCACAGCCCGTGCTCGCCGTCCTTCTGGACGCCGGGACGGTGGGAGATGTAGTCGATAAAATTTTCCTTTTGCTCCAACGCCTCCATGTAGTCTTCCTGCACCTGCTGGATGAACGCAGAGGCGCTGCCCTGGGTGGGGTGATCCAGATATTCCTCGTACTCAATGAGTTCCCAGCAGGAGGGAAAGGACTTCAGCAGCCGTGCGATGAATTCCTGCTGCTTTTTTGTGGCGGGGAGCGTACTGCGCTCATCCGCCAGCAGCTCCACACCGGGACGGGTGGCGACGTAGCGAGTACGCTGGGCCAGCTTCGCGGCGTTCTTCCCTCCTTTGAGGTAGGGGGAGATCAGTACGATCCGGGCCATTCATCCTCCGGCTCAATGCGGCGCTGCTGATGCACTGCGCTCTCAAAACTCACCTGACCATTGGTGCGCTTCACCTCATCCACGGCGTAGGCCCGCAGCTCCCGCGTGTGGATGGGATCGGTACGGAAGTGGGCTGCGATGGTGTGGCAGAGCATATTCAGCTCCACCGCGCACTTGAAGAGGATCGTCCGCAGACGGTTGTTGTTGTCGTCCAGCGTACCCTGAATGGCGGTGAGGATGGCTTGCGAGAGGTAGGCGGTGTTGTCCTCCGTGCCGAGATAGCCCATGTAGAACCGCAGGGCTTTTTCTACGAATTCATTGCGGCTGCGGCAGTTATCAGCTTTCAGCCAGCTGTCCATGCGGTCGATCATGTCGGGCGGGAGCCAGAATGTCGTTTTCTTTTTCGCTTTTTCTTCCATCGGTGTTCTCCTTTCCTTGCCGTCGGTCAAAAGGGGCGCGAGTGCCGGAAACACCGTGCCTTTTTGGAAACCAGACTGCGGTTTTTCTGAAATGTGCTGAAATAGACTGCGCTTTGGAAAGCGCGAAAAAGCCCCGCACTGCGGGGCTTTGTGGGCGGGCCGCGGGCGCTTGCGACTGCGGCCCTTTATCTTGTTCCACTATCGAACGGGTAAATAAGGGGCAAAAACCTCCGGAACAGGGTATGGTCAGGAGGAAAAACACCATCCCCAAAGGCTCATTTCTCCATCGTCGAAGCCGTATCCACACGGATTTTTCGCACATCGCCCACAAACGCCGCAACACTCGCTTCAATGGGCTTTGGCGGGTACACACTCCACCCCAGCCCTTAAACGCGCACACAGCGGCACACAGGGCGAACGGTGCGGGGAAACGGGGAGCCGCCCTGCGCGGCACATTTGAAAGCACAAAAATCTGCGCAAAACGCTTTCAAATTCGGGACGGAGAAAAACCGCGGGAGCAGAATGACAGCCGCCAAACTGCGGCTGCCCGCAAGGGCGGGTTGACGCAGTTCGGCGGCGCCGCGGGCCCGCAGGCACGCGCAGCCTGGACGCTGTTGTTTCCGCAGCCGTGAGTGCTTCAGCCTTGCTGTGCCTGCGTTTGTACCTACAGCTTCATCACCGGCCCCTGCTGCTGTTCCGGTTCCTCGCGGAATTGCTGCGCGTAGTCGTGGAGACTCATGCCGGTCTGCTGTTGACAGTATTCCTCCATCTTGCGCAGCAGGACATCCTGCTCGGTTGCGTTGAGCGGATAGCTCCAGCTTTCCTCGGAGCCGTCGCCCTTGCAGAGCGTCAGCGCCAGCGTGTCGCAGGGTCTATCCTCCGCGATGTCGTAGTTGGCATAGATGTTGAGCCAGTCATCGTTTTTGTCCGTGAGGACGAAGGTTCCAAAGGCAGCATCCACATCAAAATCTGCGTCCACATAGAAGTTGAGCTTACCGTCTTCCTCCATCATGATCTCATCACTGAAGGAAAAATTTCGCGCGGAGAGATGTCCCGCCGAGGTGATCTCTTTACCGCTCAGATGATCTAGCAGCTTGCGCCACTTATCATCGCTCGACGCGAATTGCGACCGGGTGGCATGGTACACCGCCGCTGACACATCCCGCATCGCCCAGGTCCGCCAGCCATCCATGATGTGAACGGCAGAGAACTCCCGTTTGTCAAAGTCGAGTTCAAACACGCCGCGCACCTTGCCGGTGTTCTCCATGCGCTCCGCAATCATCTGCTGATATTCCTCCGATGTGAGCAGCGTCCCACAGGAGAAAAGGCGAATGAATTTGCTGCCTGTGTCGGGAGGCTCTTTCAGGTAACGGTTCAGTCTTTCAGCGGCATTCAGCAGTTCTTCACCGGGCGCGACTTTGAAGCACCATTCCTCACCGTTTTCGAGTACACGGTAGGCAGACCATGTCTGCGCTGCTTCTTCCCGCTCACGAGCGGCAGTGCTTTCCGCCTGAATTGCTTTACTGATCCGAGCGTACTCCCGCTCCGGCAGTTGGTTGCAAAGCTCATCCAGCACATCTTCCAGATGCTCCTCCAAGGTTTCATCCCTGAGATGCTTCTCGATGGCATCCTTCCAACGCCGGTCGATCCACAGCACGATTTTTTCCTGCCGTGCCATCTCAACCACCAGCCTTTTCAGGAGCGTCAGGTGACGCCAACACAGAGGGAGGCTCCTCCCGCGGCTGCGGCTTCGCCGGTCTTGCCGGACGGCGGGGACGGGCAGCGGGCGCTGTGCGGCTGGCGAGATATTCCCGCACCGGCTCCGGCACCTCGGATTCGTAGAGACATTTGAGCAGTTCCTCCAGCTGCGCCTGCACGCTGGTGTTTTTCTTTTTGAGTGAAAATTCGAGAGCGGCAAGCTGCTCGCTCTCGAATGGGATCATAATATTCTCTTTTTTCATGATGTTCCTCCAATCACATCGTCATCTGTGGCTCCTGCGGAGCCTGCTCCATTTGCTGCGGCGGATAATCTACCAGCGCATACCAGCGACCATGCTCGTCTCTTTTTAAGGACCACACCTCCATCTCCAGGATTTCTTGCGCTTCGACCGGCATCTGGCATCCGCTGACTCCGGGATGTGCCATAGTCGCTTCGCCGCGTAAGAGCTTCTCTGTTTCGGATGGAGTCAGATCCACAAAGCCGCACGGCGTCATGAGCTGAAAGTAGTCGTTCGGATAGCTTTTCAGTAGTTCCTCCACGGTCTGTGGCTGCACCATATCCCGCAGTCTCGATGTGGTCTGCCCCGAATCGCTCTGTACGATCCCTTCTGTGAGGAACTTCGGCACATTGATGACCTCTGCGTTACGGAAGGCGAGGTCACCGCGGTAGCCAATTTTCAGAGCGGAAAACTCCCTCGCGGCACGGATGAGTGCCTTGGGGCTTCCGGGCGGCATCTCCTGCTCCCATCGGTACCACTTATCTTCATAGCCACGGGGCGTGAGTTTGAGGAGAACATAATCCTCCGGCACGAACTTCGGATAGCGACAAAGCTGACCGCCCACGGCATAGTAGGGTTTGCCCTCACACATCACAGTCTGCTCCATGTACGATTTCATCTTGGGCAGGGTTTCGCAGAACCAACACTCGTTATCCCCGAAGCGACGGATCTGACCATCATCCAGAATGCGGTTGAGATTATCCTTTTTCGTCAGGTGATAGACCGTAGACGGTCTGGGCGCTTTTTGATATGCCATGTTATTCGACCTCCTCGTAGTAGTCGCGGAGCTGGAAGCCCAGCGCCTCCATCTCACTGTGGTCCATATTGAGGATGTGACGCAAAATATCGTAGAGATCGCCGCCCGAATAACGGCTGCTGAGAAAATCCACGAGCTTCTCCACCAACTCTTGCTCACGCTCCGGCGTGATCGGTTTTATTGCAGTATTCATAATCAATTTTTCCTTTCAGCCTTTCGGCAGATACGCCCTCGGATTCGTTCGTTCCCCGTTGACGCGCACCTCGAAGTGGAGGTGCGGCCCGGTGGAGCGCCCGGTGCTACCGGAGAGGGCGATGATGTCTCCCGCCTGCACGGTTTGTCCCACTCTCGCCAGAAGCTGAGAGCAGTGGCCGTACAGCGTAACGAGTCCGTTGCCGTGGTCGATGCATACGTAGTAGCCGTAGCCTCCGGCGTTGTACTTGGAGACCGTCACCGTTCCCGGCAGCGCGGCGCGGATGGGTGTGCCGGTGGGGACTGCCAAGTCCATGCCGGTGTGTCCCTTGCGCTTCCCAGTGATGGGATCGATGCGGTTGCCGAATTCAGAGGTGACACGGCGCTCCCAGCCTGAACCGATGGGCGAACAGAAACCGTCCGCACCGATAAACGGCACATCCGCGCCGGGAATCCAGCCCTCCGAACCTCCGGCAACGCCATAGCGGACGAGGTTGTAGACACTGTCGGCATTGGATTTCTGTTCCACAGATAATTCCAAGTGAAGAGTGTTTTCAATATTGCTGTAGACCTCCACCATGTCCATAACGGGAATCGCCACGATGTAGCTCTCCTCGGTTTCTGTCCCATCCTCATCGGTGACGGTGCGGGTTCGCTCCTCGTAGGTCACAAAGCAGTCCACGAACTGGCTGTGCGCTCGGCGGCTGGGGGTGTCCTCTCCAAAGAAAATGGCGTAGAAAACAGCCTTGACGCGGATGCCGTCAAGGCTGTCGCTGCCCTCCGTCATGTCATTGACGGCGGCGATGGCGTTGTCCAGCAGCGTGAAGCTGCGGCGCATATCTTCAATGTAAGCAACATATTCCGCAGGCGTTTTGCCCGGAATGTTGCCGCCGTTGAAGCAGAGCAGAACAGCGGAATTGTTATGCTCCGCGCTGCCGGAGAGCAGAGAGCAGATCAGCGCCAGCGTCAGGATCAGCGGCGAACAGATCGCCGCCACGATCCAGCCCAGCTTTCGCCGGGTGTCCTCATCCGATAGAGCGGCAGCGGTGAGCTTCGCCAGTGCCGTGACGGGTACCGCCATTACCGTCCACCTGCCGTTCCGAAAAGCGCCTGCTTGTACTCCGGGGCCCGCACCTGCAAGAGATAGCGTTCATTGCCGCACTTGTAGAGACAGGAGCCGCGCTGCGGGTCCCGAATCAGGGCATATTCGGACTCCTCCAGCTGGAGGTTATCCATGAAGAATTTCTTATCCACATTGCCGCCGTTAAAGATAAACTGATGGACGGGAATGGAAAAGAGGGGGCGTGTCAGCTCCCGTATCCCCGGTTGGGTGAAGTCCTCCAGATTCTGGCTGGCAAGGAACAGGGCGGATTCCTTTTTTCGTACTCTTTTAAGCGCGTTGCGGATGTAGGTGATGACGGTGGGATCGGACAGCCACAGGTACAGCTCGTCGATAGCGGCTACGGAATTGCCCAGCGTCAGAAGCTGATCCGACATATAGGACAGCAGGCTGAACAGCAACGTGTTTCGCAGATTTTCCGCCATGTTATCCAGCCCCTTGACGCAGAAAACAAGAAATTTGGAGCGGTCAATATTGGTATGCCCATTGAAGAACCGGGCGTCCGCGCCGCGGCACATGGAATGAAGCCCCAGCAGCAGATCCCGCAGCATCTCCCGCGGATAAAGGCTGTCTGCACCATCGTAGTGGTCATAGCTTTCCTGAATGGCGTCGTACAGGTCGGAGAGGATGGGGTAATCGGTCGGCTGCATTCCGGCAAAGTCCGTGCGGTCGGTGATGTTCCACTTTTGATAGAGCCGCTCTACCATCAGTTCCAGCGTATCGATGTGGGGCGTATCGAAGCCCTTGTAGACGCGGAACACATCCCGCAGGAAGGAGATGTGCTGGGAGAGCAGTGTCCCCCGGAAAGCGTCCGGCGCGTCCGGATCTTCCGGCCCGCTGCCATCGTCCCAGCAGCGCGGCTCCAGCAGGTTGATGCGGTACTGCCCGCTTAAGTAGTCCAGAAAGCAGCCGCCCAAGGCGCGGCACTCGTCCTCCATCTCGTGCTCGGAGTCCAATGAAATGACGCTTTTGCCCGCCTCCCGCACATTGCAGAGCAGGAGCTTCAGAAGATAACTTTTGCCCTGTCCGGTGTTGCCGAGGATGAGGGCGCTGGCGTTGGTCTTGTCGGAGGCACGGCGGTCGAAGTCCACGATGATATTGGAACCGAAGCGGTCCCGCCCAATGAAGAAGCCCTTGGGATCGGTTTTGCCGGAATAGTTCATGGGGTACAGATTGGCAACACTGCGTGCGGGTAATACCCGCTCTGCAAAATTGGCAAGCTGGCTGCCGCCTGCGGGGTTGGCGGAAAGAAAGCCCTCCCGCTGGCGCAGGAGCAGCGGATCGGCGCCCATGCGGGAGCGCACCAGTTGGGCGGATACCGTGTCCCGCGCCGTGCGCAGCTTTTCCGTATCCGCTGCGGCAATGTCCAGATACACGCCGCAGTGGATGAGCGGCTCCTTTTCCTGCCGCTGCTTTGCCAGCAGCTCCGCCATATCCCGCAGGTTGGCCTCCGCCGTGACGCTCTGCTTGTAGTCATTGGTGTTGCTCCGCTCCATGCGGCTTTTGTTGGTGGCAGCATGGAGGATGGCGTCCTCCTCGGCAGGCGTGACCTGCCGCGCCGTCAGACGCAGATTGACGCCGCCCATATCGCCAAGGCCCCGCAGCAGCGCCAGCTCATCCGTCATGGGCGGGTAGCTTTTCAGCGCCATCGCCGTGTGATACCGGCTGCCGAGGATGAAGTGATCTGTGTTGAACTTCACCGCCGCGGGCGCGATCATGTCCAGAAAGTCTTTCGGACGCTGTACCTGTTCCGGCACCTTCTTTTTCTTCTTTGGTTTCTTTTTAGCCATGTACAAACTCCTCTCCATCGAAATCACGGAAGACCTCCGTGGTGAGATCCTGCCGGTAGTAGATCGCCAGCAGGCGCTTCACATCCTGCTCCTCTGCCAGACGCACGCGGAGCCCGTGGTCGCAGATGGCTTTCTCCAACTGCCGCAGCGCGCTTTCATCCGCACCGGCTTTTTCATCCAGTGGGAGCACCAGCACAAATTTGCGGGAGGAGGCGGATGAGAATTGAATGGCATCCAGATGGGCCATGTCCCGCTCCAACAGCTCCCGCACGGCAGGCTCCGTTTCCTCCTCCAGTCGCCGCAGGTAATATTCCTTGTTCCGCTGGAAGGACTCACGGGAGTCCAACGCCAAAATTTCCAGCGAGGGCTGGGTGCTGAGAAGCATGGTAAGGGAGCGGACGCGGCCCCGGATGACCTCCGGAGACAGGACGGAGAGGTTGTCTGGCTGAATCAGGAAGAAGACCCGCTCCCCGGAATCTGTCACGATGCCGTGGGGCGTCACGCGGATGATGCCCATGAGCTGCCGGGTGGATTGCCGCTGGCGCAGTTCTTTTTTCTGTTTTCGGTTCATGGGTCCAGCCTCCATTCATAGTATTGCTGCCGCAGAAAGAGAAAACAGGCGGCACGGCGCAGGAAGTCCAGAATGCTGCTGCCATCCACCTGAATGGTGAGGAAGGCATACAGCACCGTGACCACCAGCAGTCCCATGCCAAGGCCCTGGGTCAGCGCCAGCACAGAGAGCAAAGCGCCGATGCCGATCACGGCGATGTCCCGCAGCAGCCAGAGCCACAGCATGGGCTTGGCTTTCAGGTTTTCGGGGTAAATAAACATTTTGTTCCTCCAAAGCGAAACCGCTGCCGAAATTTTCAGCAGCGGTTCGCACGATGTATTTCTTATTCTTCGGCAGTGCCGGTGTCCTCCGCCAGCGCCTGCCGGATGCAGTCAAGGAAGAAGGCGTTCTGCTTGATGCCATTCCGCTTGAGGTATGCCTTGAGCTGCTCAAACAGCTCGGTGGGCACCTGAAACGCCACCGTCCTCACATTGTCCTTGTCCATCTTCACATTGTCCTCCATTTCATAAAATTTTGTGATGAGCGCAGTCATGTACCGGCTCAGTGTCTCGCCAGATTCCGCCTGTCGCTGCCGTACTTTGGTATGCAGCTCCAAAGGAATTTCAGCGCAGAGGTTGCGCGTTTTTTCTGCCATAGCAGTTCCTCCGATCTTTTTAATGGTAAAGCTAAGATACCCGAAAGCAAGCGCGAAAGCTATTACCAAAGCCAACGAAGAAGCGGCGTGAAACAGCGGCGATACCAACAAAGAGGCTATGCCGCCCGCATGGCCGCGGCGATCCGCGACATAATAAACTCCACACAGGGTATCGCCACGCTGTTATGTTGAGCTTCACATATACTGCTATCACATCGGCCAGAGTTATTTGAAACCTATGTATGCTGTGGTGTTGATTTGGTTTTATGTGGTCATGCACACGGAGGGCAGTTTCGATTACCTTTTATTGGGGGGCTCGTTGCCCCCAATCAAGGGCTGTTTCCTAAATATGATTCCGGCCTTTATACAGACGGAAAGACAAATATGGTTGTTAGCCGCGGCCTTGGAAATAGTATTATTCCATTCCGATTTAATAATCGTCCAGAGGTTGTATTAGTAGAACTTAACACCGAATAACGATACTTCAACCGAATATTGAAATGATCTGCCGCACGACGGCAAAAGAAAAAAAGCCGTCGTAGAGCAGACAATTTGACACG
>ENA-UADE01000012-UADE01000012.1-human-gut-metagenome-genome-assembly--contig:-NODE-12-length-87978-cov-9.692242_pt1 | contig 87978 bp, 76 predicted proteins | sample MGYA00244226_ERZ654251 | MGnify/ENA primary metagenome ERZ654251 (study PRJEB26926, sample SAMN06165073) | human gut metagenome | biome: ENVO:00009003; feature: ENVO:2100002; material: ENVO:00002003... | reverse complement strand
GACCCGTACGGGAATCGAACCCATGTTACAGCCGTGAAAGGGCCGTGTCTTAACCTCTTGACCAACGGGCCGTCTTTCGAGGGGTATACCGGAGAGATGCTGACGCATCTCTCCGGTGTGGTAGCGGCGACTGGATTTGAACCGGTGACACTGCGGGTATGAACCGCATGCTCTAGCCAACTGAGCTACGCCGCCATGTCATCCTCGACAGGCACGAGTTACTATACCATATTTCAGCTCCCTTTGTCAACAGCTTTTTTGCAAAACCGGGAGAAAATACGGGGGACGCGGCTGGCGCCGTGTCCCCCGTGCGTCAATTTATTAATACATCCCCATGCCGCCCATGTCGGGTGCGGGGGCTGCCGGTGCGGGGGGCTGGGGCTTGTCGGCCACCAGGGATTCGGTGGTCAGCACCATGCCGGACACACTGGCGGCATTCTCCAGGGCGCTGCGGGTGACCTTGGCGGGATCCACGATGCCGCTGGCGATCATATCGCAGTACTCCTCCTTATAGGCGTCGAAGCCGTAGCCGTTCTTACCGGCGGAGCGCACCTTCTCCAGTACCACGGAGCCGTCGATGCCGGCATTGGCCGCGATCTGGCGGATGGGGGCCTCCAGGGCCTTGGCTACCAGCTGTACGCCCACGCGCTCGTCGCCCTCGGTGCTGTTCAGCAGCGCGGTAACAGCGGGGATCACGTTCACATAGATGGTGCCGCCGCCGGCCACGATACCCTCTTCCACAGCGGCCTTGGTGGCGTTCAGGGCGTCCTCGATACGCAGCTTCTTCTCCTTCATCTCGGTCTCGGTGGCCGCGCCGACCTTGATGACCGCCACGCCGCCGGCCAGCTTGGCCAGGCGCTCCTGCAGCTTCTCCTTGTCGTACTCGCTGGTGGTCACACCGATCTGCGCGCGAATCTGGGCCACACGGTCCTTGATGGCCTGCTGGTCGCCCATACCGTCCACGATGATGGTGTTCTCCTTGGTCACCTTGATCTGGCGGGCACGGCCCAGCATATCAATGGTGGCATCCTTCAGCGTCAGGCCCAGCTCCTCGCTGATGACCTGGCCGCCGGTCAGGATGGCGATATCCTGCAGCATCTCCTTGCGGCGGTCGCCGAAGCCGGGGGCCTTGACGCACACCACGTTCAGCACGCCCTTCAGCCGGTTCACCAGCAGGGTGGACAGGGCCTCACCCTCCACGTCCTCGGCGATGATAAACAGCTTCTTGCCGCTCTGCAGCATCTGCTCCAGCAGGGGCAGGATGTCGGAGATCACGGAGATCTTCTTATCGGTGATGAGGATGTAGGGATCGTCCACGACGGCCTCCATCTTCTCCATATCGGTGGCCATATAGGGGGTGATGTAGCCGCGGTCGAACATCATGCCCTCCACGACCTCGCTGTACGTCTCGGCGGTCTTGGACTCCTCGATGGTGATCACGCCGTCGGCGCTGACCTTCTCCATAGCCTCGGCGATCAGCTTGCCGATGGTCTCGTCGCCGGAGGACACGGTGCCCACGCGGGCGATGTCAGCGGTGCCATTGACCTTCTGGCTCTGCTCCTTGATGGCGCCCACAGCGGCCTCCACGGCCTTGGCCATGCCCTTCTTCATCACGATGGGGTTGGCGCCGGCGGCCAGGTTACGCAGGCCCTCGCGGATCATGGCCTGTGCCAGCAGCGTAGCGGTCGTCGTGCCGTCGCCGGCCACATCGTTGGTCTTGGTGGATACCTCGCGCACCAGCTGCGCGCCCATGTTCTCGAACGGATCGTCCAGTTCGATCTCCTTGGCGATGGAAACACCATCGTTGGTGATGAGGGGTGTGCCGAACTTCTTATCCAACACCACGTTGCGGCCCTTGGGGCCCAGGGTGACCTTTACGGTATCCGCCAGCTGGTTGACGCCGGCTTCCAGCGCCTTGCGGGCCTCGTCGCCGCGCTTGATGATCTTTGCCATATCTAAATGCCTCCAAATTCGATTGATTTACCGGGAAACACGCAAAATCAAATTATTTTTGCCGCGGCGTGTACGCGGCAAAGCACATCACTCCACGATAGCCAGGATGTCGCTCTGCTTGACGATGATATACTCCACGTCCTCCAGCGTCACCTTGGTGCCGGCATACTTATCGGTGATAACCTTGTCGCCGGCCTTCACGGACATGACCACGGTCTTCCCGTCCACGGTGCCGCCGGGGCCCACGGAAATGACCTCAGCCACAGAGGGCTTCTCCTTGGCGGAGCCGGTCAGGATAATGCCGCCCTTGGTGGTCTCCTCCGGCTCGGTCATCTTCAGCACCACGCGGTCAGCAAGCGGTGTCAGCTTCATAGTTGGTTCCTCCTTGTATTTCTATTTTTGATAAAACAGTTTCAGCGTTAGCACTCAAAACTCCTGAGTGCTAACGCTGATTATCATACCACACTATGCGGGATTTGCAAGGGGGAAACGGAGAAATTTTGAAAAATTCACAAAATGTTCAAGCGCTGTCCTCAGCCGCGGGCCGTCCGGTTGCAGGAGCAGCCCTCCGGGCCGAAGAAGTTCAGCTTTTTGTCGTGCAGCTTAATGGTCACATCGCTGTTGACCACGCTCTCGCCGTCCAGGCAGGTGACGATGTCCGGCTTCTCCGAGTGGATATGTACCACCTTGGGACAGGAGCAGTGCGCGTATTCCGGAAACTTGGCGTACTCGCCCCTGGAGTACGGCCCCACGAATTTCAGGAACGTGCGGCGGTTGACCTCTCTGACCACCAGGGTATTCAGCACGCCGTCATCCATCCGGGCCTCGGCCACGGGCATAAAGCCGCCGCCGTAGTACCGGCCGTTGCAAACAGATACCAGCGACCAGTCGCCCTCCGTGGTCACATCGTCCAGGGTGATGGTCCAGTGGGTGCCGATGCCCTTGAACAGGAAATTCACCGCCAGAGAGTAGATATAGCTGCCCTTGCCGTCCAGCAGCGGGCTCTCGCTGTATTTATGTACGTCCCGGGCCACCCGCGCGTCGATGCCGGAGCAGGCGATGGTCAGCGCCACGCGGCCGTTGACGTCGATGGCGTCCATAGGAAACTGCGGGCCGTCCCACAGGTTTTCGGCGTCCCGGAACTTCTCCATATCATCGCCGAAGTTCTTGAGGAAATCGTTGCCGGTGCCCACGGGGATCACGGTCATGGCGGCGTTGTCATAGCCGATGATACCGTTGGCCACTTCGTTGACGGTCCCATCGCCGCCGCAGGCGTAAAACCGCAGTGCCTCGCCCGTCTCGCAGAGCTTTTTCGCCAGCTCCGTGGCGTGGCCCTGCTTTTTCGTCAGGATGCACTGCACGTCCAGCCCGTGCTTCTGCCGCAGCGACTCCGCCATATCGTAGATCTTCTGCCGGCTGTCGGTCTTGCCCGCCGTGGGATTGATGATAAAAATATGCTTCATCGAGGCTCTCCTCCTCATCAACATATTAGAATTTCGTTGAATTTATTTCGAAAGCATACGGGTAATTGTATCATGTTTCTGCAAAAGAAAGTGAACAAATTGAAAATAAAGTCATATGCCGGGGATTTATTAAGGCAGGGCGGAAAAGATGGCCCCCCTAACGGCTCAGATTTTTCGCTGAGGCGCGGCGCGGCAGCGTAGGCGTACTTTGTGTACGGCAAGCCGCCGCAACAAAACATCAGCGGAAAAGATGGCCGTCAGACATTGCCGTACATAAACACATCACACTTGATCATGCCGTTGTACAGCTTGCGCTTTTTGTCCGCCGGCTTGCCGAAGCAGCGCTCGAACTCCGTGTGGCTCGAAAGCACCAGTGTGCGCCAGCCTGCGGGCAGCGTGCGCCACGCCTTGCCGAAGGCGCGGTACAGCGCCTCGGCCTCCTGTCTCTCCAGCAGACGCTCGCCGTAGGGCGGGTTGGTCACCAGCTGGCCATAGGTGCTGTCCCGGTGGAATTGGGCCGCGTCGGCCACTTGGAAGCGGACGCAGTCGTCCACGCCGGCCTTGCGGGCGTTGTCCCGGGCAATGTCCACGGCGCGGGGGTCGATGTCGCCGCCCCAGATATCGTACTGCCCATGAAATTCCCTGTCCTGGGCCTCGTCTGCCGCGTCCATCCAGCACGCAGGCGGCAGAAATGCCCAGTGCTGGGCATCGAACCGCCGGTCAAGACCGGGGGCGCGGTTTTTGGCGATGAGCGCCGCCTCGATGGGGATGGTACCGCTGCCGCAGAAGGGATCGCAGAAGGGGTCGCGGCCCCGGTAGCGGCTGAGGGTCACCAAGGCAGCGGCCAGCGTCTCCCGCAGGGGCGCCTCCACGCCTACGACGCGGTAGCCCCGCTTGTACAGCCCCTCGCCGCTGGCATCCAGGCCGATGGACACCTGATCCTTGAACACAGAAAAGCGTATCTGGTATTTTGTCCCCGTCTCCGGAAACTGCTCCATGCCGTAGTGGGCCTTCAGGCGCTCCACCACGGCCTTTTTGATGATGCTCTGACAGGCGGGCACGGAGTGCAGCTGGGAGGAGATGGAGTAGCCCTTTACCGGGAAGGCCGCCTCCCGGGGCAGAAACTCCTCCCAGGGGATGGCGCGCACGCCCTGGAACAGCTCCTCGAAGCTCCGCGCCGGGAACTGCCCCAGCAGGGCGATGACCCGGGCGCCGCAGCGCAGATTGATATTCAGCCGGGCGCAGTCCGCCCAGCTGCCCTGACAGAGCACACGGCCGTTTTCCGCACGCACGTCGGCCAGGCCAAGGCGCTTGATCTCGTCGGCCACCAGCTTTTCCAACCCCAGCAGGCAGGGGATCTCGTAAGTTATCATGGGATACACCTCGGTTTCTTGACTACCAAAGAGTATACCGAAAAATACCATAGCGCGCAACCTAAATTTCCGGTGGCTTTTCGGGGCCGCTTACGCTATAATAGGGAATGTAAACCTGAGGTTGCACCATGCGCGGTACATTGGCAGACAATTTTACGGAAATGCAACCTGAACGTGATAGACTTTTCCGTCGGTGTCCCGTATACTGACGGCACCGAAAGCAAAGGAGGGCACATATGGCATTTGGTGATCGGCTGGCAGCGGTACGGCGCGGCAATGGACTGACACAGGAGCAATTCGCCGAGCAGTTGCAGGTCTCCCGCCAGGCGGTGAGCAAATGGGAAAGCGGACGGGGCTACCCGGAGATGGAGAAGATCCTTTATATCTGCAACCGCTATCAGGTATCCATCGCCGACCTGTTCGCCGAGGAGGCGCCGGTACCCGCCGCGGCGGCGGAGGCACACCCCGCGCCGGAGCAGGAGGCCGCCCCCCTGCCCCGCGCCACGCTGGGCAGCGCCGTGGGCGCCTTCCTGACCAACCTGTCCCCCAAAAACAAATGGCTGGCTGGAGCTGTGCTGGTAGGCATCGGCGCGCTGGCCGGGATCATCGGACTCATTTTGAGAGGAGGCGACGCAGACATGGCGACAACGATATGGATCGCCGCCATCATTATTTTCGGCGTGGCGGAGGCCGCCACCGCCGGGTTGACATCCATCTGGTTCGTGCTTGGCGGCGTGGCCGGACTGATCGCCGCGGTATGCGGCGGGCCTGTGTGGCTGCAGGTGGGGCTGTTCTTCGCGGTGTCCATCGCGGCGCTGGCCTTCACCCGGCCGCTGGTGGTCAAGCTGATGAAAAAGGATATCAAGCCCACCAATGCCGACCGGGTACTGAACAATGTGGGCCGCGTGACAGAGCGCATCGACAACGCGCTGCCCTCCGGCGCCGTCTATATAGACGGTAAGACCTGGACGGCGCGCAGCGCCGACGGGGAGGTCATAGAGCTGGACGCCGCCGTGCGTATCCTGCGGATGGAGGGCGTGAAGCTCATCGTACAGAAGGAGCCTTGATATGCCGTATGTTCTGGGCGGATTGGCCGCCATACTGCTGGGCGTGGTCGCCCGCATCATTCACCTCATCCATAAGCATACTACGACTATGAAACAAACAGGAGAATAAGGAGGAACTACTATGCCGACACCGGGAACCATCGCCATCATCATTCTGGTCATTCTCATTCTGGCCGTCATCGTCAGCTGCATCCAGATCGTCCAGCAGTCCAAGGCCTATGTCATCGAGCGCCTGGGCGCGTTCCACAGCGTTTGGGGCGTGGGTATGCACTTCAAGCTGCCGTTCATCGAGCGCGTGGTGAAGAAGGTCAGCCTGAAGGAGCAGGTGGCGGACTTCGATCCCCAGCCGGTCATCACCAAGGACAACGTGACCATGCAGATCGACACCGTCATCTATTTCCAGATCACGGACCCCAAGCTGTACACCTACGGCGTGGAGTACCCCATGAGTGCCATCGAAAACCTGACGGCCACCACCCTACGCAACATCATCGGCGAGCTGGAGCTGGACCAGTCCTTGACCAGCCGCGACACCATCAATGCCAAGATGCGCTCCATTCTGGACGAGGCCACCGACCCCTGGGGCATCAAGGTCAACCGCGTGGAGCTGAAGAACATCCTGCCGCCCCGAGAGATCCAGAACGCCATGGAGAAGCAGATGAAGGCCGAGCGCGAACGCCGGGAATCCATCCTGCAGGCCGAGGGCGAGAAGGCCAGCAAGGTGCTGATCGCCGAGGGCGAGAAGCAGTCCACCCTGCTGCGGGCGGACGCGGCAAAGCAGGCCAAGATCATGGCCGCCGAGGCCGAGGCGGAGTCCATCCTGAAGGTGCAGCAGGCCATGGCCGACTCCATGCGTATGCTGAACGAGAACGCCCCCAACGACCAGGTCATCAAGCTGAAGGCACTGGAGGCGCTGGAGAAGGTGGCTGACGGCAAGGCCACGAAGCTCATTATCCCCAGCGAGATCCAGGGGCTGGCCGGTCTGGCCGCCAGCGCCAAAATGCTGGTGGAGAACGACGCGCCCGCCGCGGAGTAAAGCTATGGCAAAGAAGGAGCAGCGCTTTATCAAGGTCATGGAGGACAGCGGCTTTATCAGCAGCAGCGAAGTACTGGTGGATACCCAAACCGGTGTGCAGTATCTCTACCACGCCGTGGGCAATTCCGGCGGGCTGACGCTGCTGGTGGACGCCGATGGTAAACCCCTGCTGTACCGCAAGACGCCGGACGCACCGGAATTCTGAGCAAAAAAGGAAGCACCCCGCGGGGTGCTTCCTTTTTTGCTTCGCTTTATGACTCCTCCTGGGCGGGCTTGAACACCAGGGCGGCCATATCGGAGAGCGCATCCTCCGACGCGCCGGTGTCGGCCGTCAGGCTGTACGCCAAGCCGGGAGCGAGGTCACGCCAGATGATGCAGCCGGCGCCGCCCGCGTCCCATCGGAGGACGGTGGGGCACCAGCGGAGCTTGCCCTCCGCCGTCAGACTGCCGCCGGTGAAGCCGGAGATATCCGGTGTCGTTTCCGAGACGTCCGAAGTGGGCGCCATGCGGTAGTGCCAAGTGACGCCGTCCAGCGTAAAGGCGACCTCCGTGACCGTCGCGCCGTCCAGATCAAAGAGATCGTAGCCCAGCACGTCCGCGCCCTCCGGGGCGGTGGGGACGGTGTAATACTGGGCGTCCATCAGGGTAAAGGCGGTGACCAGCGGCGCGCCGCCGTCCCAGGCCACGCAGTACCACTGGATACCGGCGGACGTGTCGTACCAGCCCACGGCACCGTCATCGTAGACCAGCAGCGTCAGGCCGTTCACCTGATAGGTGTCTGTCGGGAGGGTACCGTCCGGGGCAGGCAGGGGCTGGCTGGCATATTCCGCGCCGTAGTCGTAGTCATAGCCGTCCAGCAGCACGGTACAGGACACACCGGTGACGGCGCCCTCGCCGTCCTGACGCCACTGGTAGCCGGAGGTCAGAGACGCGCCCTCCGGCAGGGCCAGAGAGGCAGAGAGCAGCTCGGCATCCGACACAGGCGGCATGGCGACGGAAAAGCTCTTGTCCATGGCGCCGAAGTCGGCGTCCGCGCCGGCGGTATTGTCACCGATACCGGCGGACCAGGGCTGCCACAGGGCCAGGGCCAAGGCCGCGGCGCAGAAGCACGCGGCCAGCGCACCCCAACGGCGCGCCGCGCCGCCGCGGGGCAGGGGACGCTGGGCCTCCTCCAGCAGATCGTCGTCGATGGCGTCCATCCAGCGCTTCATTCTGTTGTCGTTCACAGCATCCCCTCCTTTTCCAGCACGATACGCAGACGCTGACGGGTACGGAAGAGGGAGGATTTGACCTTCTCCTCGCCCGCGCCGCAGCTGTCGGCGATCTCGCGGATGCTCTCGCCATACCAGTAACGGCGGATGAAATACGTCCGGCTCTGCCGGGTCAGCTTACGCAGGAAGCCGTTGAGCACACGGCGGAACTCCTGCTGCTCCAGGGCGCGGACTGCGCCGTCCTCGGCGGGCAGGCAGCCCTCCAGTTCCTCGAAGGCCACAGTCAGGTCGCTGCGGCGCTGGGCGGCGCGGTTATAGTCGCACTTGTCCAGGGCCAGGCGGCGGGTGACGGTGGTGATATACGCCGCCAGCGACCGGGGACGCTCCGGTGGGATAGCATTCCACAGACGGAGCCACACGTCGCTGACGCACTCCTCCGCATCCCGGGCGTCCGGCAGGATGTGCCGGGCGGCGGCAAGGCAGCGTTTTTCGTATTTCTCCTGTACGGCGGTGATGGCCTCCGGGTCACGGCGGAAAAAATGATCTATGATCTGAGCGTCCTCCATCGGGCACTCCCCTTTCTGTGTGTATCGGTCAGACCATCATAGCACACAGAAAGGGGAAACGCCATAGGAAATCAGAATTTTGCCAGAAATGCGTCGGGTACGGTGCAGCCGTCGGGCAGCACCTCCAGCACCACATAGTTGCCGTTGACGGTAACGGTGGCGTTGTTCTTCCACATACCGGCCTCCTCGGGGTAGGTGGTGTCGTCGGCCATGGCGTCCACGCGAGCCTGGAAGCTCTGGCGGACGATCTCGGCGTCGGCGGCGCTCTCCGCCTCCACCATGGACACCTCGCAGGAGGTGGCGGTGGGCGAGATGAAGAACACGCCCTGCTTCAGCTTGGCGTTCTCAAGACCGGGGTAGTAGCTGTTCAGGATCTCCACAGCCGTCTCCTCCAGCAGCACGGGCGCGTTGTCGCCCAGCTCCTCCTGCACCTGCTTGATGGCGGCATCGTACGCCGCCCGCAGATCCACGGACTGACCGTCGGTCTGCGTCTGGTCGTCCTTCGTCTCGCCGCCGATGTTATCCTCCTTCTGGCCGCAGGCCATCAGAGACAGCGCCATCACCAGCGCCAGCAGCAATGCAGATATCTTTTTCATCATGTAAGCACTCCTTTCGGGCGCGGGGCAGGACCCCGCGCACTTTACCGTTTCCGGAAGGACGGAAGCGTCCTCCGGCGGACAGCGAAACGCCGCCCTCTGCCAATACTGACGGCGGAGAACAGCGTTTGGTTTCGCTTTTTCGTTTATCGCTCATGGGGCTTGGGGGCGTTCCAGCCCTCGGGAAAGTTTTGCAGCACCCAATGGCGGGTGTGGTCGATGAACGCCTGCGTGGAGTGGGAGAGGGCGTTCTTGTCCTTGACACAGATGCCGATGTCCCGGTGGAACACCTTGGGCAGGGTGCTGGCAGCCAGCGGATAGGCGCACTTGTAGAGCATCAGCTCCTCCATGACGCTGATACCCAGGCCGCCGGAGACCATGGCCAGAATGGTCTGGTCCTGCTGGACGGTGTATTGGATCCGGGGCCGGACCTTGTAGTGATCGAAAATGGCCTGGATCTCATAATCGTCGCCCTCATCCAGCAGGATGAGGGGGTACTGCTCCAGGGCCTCCGGTGGGAAGGGATGGCGGCCCGCCAGCGGGTGGTCGCAGGGCAGGATGACCTTCCACTGGTCCCGCTGGAGCAACCAGTAATCCAGATACTTCTCCGCCGGGGTGGGCAGGGAGATGAAACCGCAGTCCGCCTGACCGTGGAGGACCCAGTCGGAGATCTCGTTGTTGAAGTTGGAGGGCAGGAGCTCGAACTCGATGCGGGGGTACTTTTCCTGAAATGTCTTGAGCATACCGGGCAGCCACTTTTCCGACACACTGGTGAAGGTGGCCACGCGGATAAGACCGGTATCCAGCCCCCGCAGGTCCTCGGCGTGCTGCTCCAGACGGTGGGACAGGGCGCACATCTCCTGAAAATATGGTGCCAGGGCGCGGCCATCCGCCGTAGGGGTGACACCGCCGTGGCTGCGGACCAGCAGCGTAACGCCCAGCTCCTCCTCCAGCGAGCCGATGGCGTGGCTGACGCCGGACTGGGTGAAATTCAGGGCGCGGGCGGCAGCGGTAAAGCTGCCCAGCTCCACGGTCTTGAGGTATATCTGGTATTTGGTGACGGACATGGGGACACCTCCTTCAGGTCCAGTATAGCATATCTCGCCATGTGCTGCAAAGTATTTTTCATGGTTTTGATGATAATCATGCGTTTTACAAATCGCTTGTCCTGTGCTATGCTAAAGATACGTTAAGAAGCCCAAACGAAAGGAGGCGCTGAGCATGGTGCTGAACCTCATTCTGGCCGGCCTGGTGGCGGTCCTGGTGGTTACGGGTATCGTGTCCAAGGCAACGGACAAGTAACCCAACACCCCTTGTTTTCTATTCTTAATTTTTCTCCCTATTCCCCTTCAAATTGGTGAATACCGGCGCGCCCTCCCAACGTGCCGGTGAAAGGACGCCGCCCCCTTCGGGCGGCGCCCTTTTTGCTCCGGACGCAGCGCGGGAGGTGATCGCTTTTCCTTGCTATTTCATGCGGCGTATGGTATGATACCGGCGTTAAAGAGAAAGAGGTATTGCCTATGGACCAGAAAAAACTGCATATTCTGTCGCTGCTGGCGGCGCTGACCGCGGCCACCATCTTCGGCATGAGCTTTATGTTCTCAAAAATGGCGCTGGTCACGGCGGCGCCCACAGTGCTGCTGGCCTTCCGGTTCACGGTGGCGGTGGCGGCCATGTCGCTGGTCATCGCGCTGAACGCTCTGGTGGGCAAGGTACGCGGAAAGCCGCTGTTCGCCTTCTCTCTGAAGGGAAAGCCGGTGGGAAAGCTGCTTCTGCTGGGCATCGTGCAGCCGGTGGCGTACTTTATCTTCGAAAACTACGGCATCCTGTACACCTCTGCCGCTGTGGCGGGGACCATCATCGCGGCGGTGCCGGTGTGCTGCATCCTGATGGACGTGCTGGTTCTGCATGAGCGCGTCACCCGGCGGCAGGTGCTGTGCGCCCTGGGTGCGATCGGCGGCGTAGCGCTGATCTCCGTGGGCGGGGCGGTGATGATCTCGGCGCTGGGCCTGCTGTTCCTGCTGCTGACCATGCTCAGCGACACGGTGTACTATGGGCTGAGCCACGATGCCGCCAAGCGCTTCACCCCCTTTGAGATGACCTATGTGATGTTTGTGGTGGGCATGGCGGTGTTTATTCCGGTGGCGCTGATACAGGCCGGCGGGATAAGCAGCGAGCTGATCACCGCGCCGGCGCAAAGCGGCAGCTTCTGGCTGGCGGTGCTGTATCTGGGCATACTGTCCTCCGGCGTGGCCTACGGACTGCTGAACTTCGCCAACAGTCACCTGACGGTCTCAGAGAGTTCCCTGTTCTCCAACGTGACCACGGTGGTATCGGTGCTGGCGGGCGTGCTCTTCCTGAAGGAGGATTTCAGCCTGTGGCAGGCTCTTGGCGTAGTCATCATTCTGGTGTGCGTGTTCGTGGCCAACGTGTCCGGCGGCGAAAAGAAATAAAAAGATCTCCCCCGACCGGGGGAGATCTTTTTATTTGCGGATGAGGGTCCCAGCCTTCACGCCGGTCATTTCTCCGTTCTTCACGGCCAGCCGGCCGGCCACCAGCACGGCGTCCATACCCAGGGCCGTTTGGCAGGGGTCCTGATAGGTACCGCGCTCGGTGAGGGCGGCGGGGTCGAACACACACAAGTCCGCGTCCGCACCCACGGCGATAACGCCCTTACCCGCAAGGCGAAGGGCCTGTGCCGGGGCCTGGGTCAGCTTGTGAACGCCCTGCTCCAGCGTCAGCACACCCTGTTCCCGGACGAAGTGCTGCAGCAGACGGGTACAGCTGCCGTAGACCCGTGGATGGGGCATCCCCTCGGTGGGGTAGGTGGCGTCAGAGATCAGGCAGCTGAGGGGACTGCGAAGGATAGCGGCGATGTCTTCCTCCGCGGCCATGAAGTCGATCATAGTCACCTGGCAGTGCTCGCGGATCAGCAGGTCGCAGCAGACGTCCAGCGGGGATTTGTGCTCCATGGCGGCCTCCTGGGCAATGCTTTTGCCCAGCAGCGGCGCATCCTCCGGGCAGTGAAGACTGCTGAGGAAGATGCCGTCCCAGCCGGCCAGCTTGGCGATGTCGTCAAACCCGCCGCCGTCTTCAATACGGTGAGCCAGCGTCTCGCGTTCGTGGGGGTCGGCCAGGCGGCGGACAACGGCGTCCATGCCGCCCTCCAGAAACTCCGGCGGCAGGATATGCAGCAGCTGGGTGGAGCCGGCGGTGTAGGGGTACACGTCGCAGCCCACATCCAGCCCCTCTTCCTTCGCCCGGTGCAGCAGCTCCAGGGCCCGGGGTATTTTTTTGCCCCAGTTGTCCCGGCCCATGGCTTTCAGGTGGCTGATATGCAGAGGGACCCGCAGTTCCCGGGCCACCAGCAGCATCTCCTCGATGGAATCGCAGACGCCCGCGCCCTCCTGCCGCATATGGACGGTGAGGGGGATATCCTGCCCCGCGATGGGTGAGAGCGCACGGATCAGCTCCGCCGTGGTATAGAAGCACTCCGGGGCGTAACCCAGGCCCAGAGAAACGCCCAGCGCGCCGTCGGCCAGAGCCTGCTCCAGGGCGCGGTGCAGGGCGCGGTAGTGGCGGTCCTCCAGGTGCTCCAGCTCATAGCCGGCCGCGTCCGCCCGAAGGACGCCGGCACCGGCCAGCATACCCACATGGACGGGGATATTCGGCACAGAGGCGAAATAGCCGGAGAGGGTTTCCGTCACCAGCTCCGGCGGGAGAGCGCCGGTGATGGGGCGCAGGTAGTCCCGGATGGCGTCACCATGGGCGGGGCCGAAGGGGGTGGCGCTGAGGCCGCAGTTGCCGTTGACGATGGTGGTAAGGCCCTGACACAGCTCCGCCGCGCCGAAGCCCGGGCGGAACAGCGCCGCGTCGGCGTGGCGGTGAATATCAATAAAGCCGGGGGTAACGGTCCTGCCGGCGGCGTCGATAACATGAGCGGCGGACGCTGCGGACAGATCGCCGATGGCGGCGATCCTGCCGCCGGAAACGGCCACATCGGCCGCAAATGCGGGGCGGCCCGTGCCGTCAACAACGGCGCCGCCCCGGATAAGGGTATCAAACATGGTCTGTGCCTCTCTCCTGCTTCCCTGCCGTCAGGGGCAGGGAGATACTGAAGGTGGTCACGCCGCCGCTGCTGTCACAGCGAAGGACGCCCCGGTGGGCATCCACGATGGCTTTGGCAATGGGCAGGCCCAGGCCGAAGCTGTCGCCGTCAGTACGGGCGTCGTCGGCGCGGTAAAAGCGGTCAAAAATGCGGGGGAGCTTGTCCGAAGGGATATCCGGCCCCTGATCGGTCACGGACACCACAGCGCGGCTGCCCTGCCGGACGGCGGTCAGGCGGATGGGCGTACCGGGTGCGGCGTATTTGACGGCGTTATCCAGCAACACCGCCAGGGCCTGGCCCAGCTTGGCGCCGTCGCCCCGGACAGGAAGAGACGGCGCAATATCGTAATCCAGTACATGGCCGGCCTCAAAGGCCACCGGCTCAAACCGCAGGGCGGCGGTCACCGCCGCCTCCGACAGGTCGGTGACGGTGTCCGGCGGGCTGCCGGCGTTCTTCTGGGCGCGGAAGAGGGTGAGCATATCCTCCACCAGGGCCTTCATGCGGCGGCCCTCCGCCCGGATATTGTCCACGTAGACCGCCTGCTCCGGCGAAGCGCTCTGCTCCAGCAGCTCGGCGGAGGAAAGGATGACCGTCAGAGGGGTCTTCAGCTCATGGCTGGCGTCGGAGAGGAACTGCTCCTGCTGGGCCCAGGCGGCACCTACAGGCTTGGTAACCACACCGGAGAGCAGATAGCTGCACAGAAACAGCACCACCAGTGCGCCGCAGCCCACCAGAGAGCAGGCCTTCAGCAGTGTGTGCAGGGAGGTGTATTCCAGGTAGGTGTCGGTAAAGGCGATAGCGGTAGTGGTGTAACCCCGCTGGCGCAGATAGCGCAGATGAAATTCGTCCAACGTGCCGGCGTCCTCGTCCGCCGCCAGGGCGGCAGTGACGATCTCCGCCATACGGGTCTCGTCGCTGAGGTCATAGTAGCTGTTGCCGGCCACGCGGACGGTGCCGCTGCCATAGACCTCGGCCACAAAGCAGGGGATGCTGTCCATGCCGGGCTGGCTGCGGCCATAGTCGCCCTGCTCCAGCGCCTGGTACAGCTGCTGCTGCACATTCTTGTGATAGTTGCCCCGGGAGATGAAGTACACCGCCGCGAACACCGCCAGCAGCACCAGCGAGATCAGCAGCATATTGGTGGCCACCACCTTCCAGCGAAGGTGCCGGATCATGCCTCCACCTCCAGACAATAACCCACCATACGGAGGGTCTTGATCTTCACAGTGGATTGCAGATGGGTGAGCTTGCGGCGAAGGAAGGAGATATAGACCTCCACGTTGTTGTCCTCGGCGGCGGAGTCGTAGCCCCAGACCTTCAGGATCAGCTGCTCCTTGGAGACGATCTGACTGCCGTTCCGCATCAGCAGCTCCATCAGGTCGTACTCCCGGCGGCTGAGGCGGACGCTTCGCGGGCCGCATTCCAGCAGGAATGTGCCCATGTGCAGCGTCAGGTCGCCGAAGGCAGTCACCTCCGGGTCGGCAGCGGCGTCCTCACCGCCACGGCGCAGCAGGGACCGGATACAGGCAAGCAGCTCCTCCGGCTCGAAGGGTTTGGTCAGATAGTAGTCCGCACCGGCGTCCAGGCCGCGGACGCGGTCATTCAGCTCACTGCGGGCGGTGAGCATCAGCACCGGCAGGCGGCTGCCGCCGCCGCGCAGCTGGCGCAGCAGGGTAAAGCCGTCCATGCCGGGAAGCATGGCGTCCAGCACCAGCAGGTCGTAGATATCGCTGCGGGCGTTGTCCAGGCCGGAGATGCCGTCATAACACACGTCGGCGGTGTAGCCCTGGCGGCGCAGCAGGTCCTGCAGGGTGCCCGCCAGGCGCTTTTCATCCTCCACGATCAGTATACGCATAGCCGCGCCTCCCTTTTCATGGCTTACAGCCCCGTCCCGGACAGGGTCAGGATCTGGGTCAGGGACGACTCCTCCATCCGGTAGATGGTGGTGTCACCGTCCAGGGCCACATAGCGGCCGCCGTCGCCGGTGGACAGGCCGACAGCAAGGATCAGCGTCCGCTCGGCGCTGTTGTCAGCCAGGTAGTTCACCGTCAGCGTGACCTCCGGCGTGTCCAGGCCGCAGACGGCGGCCGCACCCTCCGCCGGGTCGTAGTCCACGCAGGCGGTGAGCGTCAGGGCAGCGATCTCATCAGCCAGGGCGGCGGTCTTTTCCGTGACGTCCCGGTTGGCGCTGCGGCGGGTACCGTCCTCGGCGGTGTAGAAGGAGACGGCAGCGGTGCCGTCGGCGCGCAGCAGACTTACGCTGACCAGCCTGTCCGGCTCGATGACCGGCAGAACGGGCAGGACCGCCATGGCGTAGATGCTGCGGCTGAGCAGCATCTTATTTTCGTCAGAGGTATAGCGCACCATACCGGCAGGGGTGAGCACGTACCAACGGCCATCCGCGGCCTGGTCGCCGAGATAATAGACGACGTCCACGCCGTCGGAGGTGACGGTGATGTACTTCTTGGGAGCCTCCAGGCCATAGACGGCCAGCTCCTGCACATTGGCCACCGCTTCGCCGCTGTCCAGGGCGGCGGGCAGGGCCAGCAGGTCCTCCAGCGCCGTCTTGTCCAGGGGGAAGGCGGGGTCGTCAAACCAGGTCCAGGCGCCGGTTTCGTCCTTTTCAAAACGGAGGGTCACATCGCCGTCGCACAGGGCCAGGGCGGTGACGCCTTCTACGGGCGGGGCGGTCTGGGTGGAGGCGTCCACCATCTCTTTACCTTTTGTATTGCCGCAGGCGGACAGCAGCAGCGTCAACCCCAGCAAAAACGCCGTCAGGCGCAGAATTCGCTTCATCATGGCTTCGGTTTTCTCCTTTACTTTCGTTTACTTTCGGTTGCTCTTGCTGTATACATTCGCGTTCGCTATATGTTACGTTCGCTTTCAGTATAGCAACTTTTCAGGAAAAAGAAAAGTACATTCCGTGAATTCTCCCGTTCCCGGCGGCGCGGACGGACGAAGCGCAAAAAAGACCGGCCCACGCCGGTCTTTTTTTGTCGTTACCCACAGAGATGCGGCAGGTGTGCTGTAATGGCCGAGACGGCAGTTCCGCGCCGGCCTTTTCCCTAGCGTTATTTGCAGAGATAGCTGAACCAGCCCTCACTGCTGCGCTGCTCGAATACATCCCAGCCGTCGGCCTTCAGCTTTTCCAGCACCTCCGCCGCCCGGTCGTCGATGATGCCGGAGCAGAGGAAGAGGCCGTCGGGCTTCAGGAAGGGACGGACGTGGGGGCTGAGGCCCATAATGACATCCGCCACGATGTTGGCCACCACGATATCATAGCCGGCGCCCATCTCCTGCCGCAGGGCGGCGTCGGTGAGCACATCGCCCCAGCGGACGGTGTAGCGGTCCTTCCCGATGCCGTTCAGGGCGGCGTTCTCATAGGCCACGTCCACGCATTTCTCGTCGATGTCGCAGGCGAAGGCGCTCTCCGCGCCCAGGCGCAGGGCGGCGATGGACAGGATGCCGCTGCCGCAGCCCAAGTCCAGGACACGCTCGCCGCCGTGAATGTGGGTATCCAGCGCCTGCAGGCACAGGCGGGTGGTGGCGTGGCTGCCGGTGCCGAAGGTCAGGCCGGGGTTCAGCACCAGCTTCACCCGCGTGGGGTCGGCGGCCTCCTCCCACTCCGGCACCACCAGCAGGCGGCTGCCGATCTCCATGGGCTTGTAAAACTGCTTCCAGTTGTTCTCCCAGTCCTCGTCGGCCACGTCTGCCATGGTCAGCAGCAGGGGCGCGTACTCCGGGTGGTCCTTTTTCAGCGCCGACATGGCCATACGCACGGCGGCCACGGTGCCGTAGGCATCCTCGTTCCGTTCCAGATAGAACGTCACGCGGCTGACACCCTTTTTCTGCGCCAGCAGATCGTCATCCACATAATCCCAGTATTGGCGGTTGTTCTCCAGAAAGCTCTGAAAGTCCGCCTCGTCGTCGATCATCACGCCGGTAACGCCCTGCTGCTCCAGCATGTCCGTCACCGCGTCCAAGCCCGCGTGGCTCGTGTCGATCTTGAGTTCCAGCCAGTCCATAGGATGACCTCCCGCAAAGTTGAAATGCACCGTACACCGCCAACGGCAATGGACCTTGCGCCAAGACGAGGCGCGGCGGCGCAGGCGTACTTTGTGTACGGCAAGCCGCCGCAACGAAGTATTGGCGCAAGAGACGCGCCGTTATCTCTTGGTGCCTACGAAGAATATGCCCATGGTGTTCGGCCCCGTGTGGCTGCCGATCACAGGCCCGATGTAGTTGATATAGACCTCCTTGACGCCGTAGCGGGCCTTCATCTCCTCGGCTACGGCGCGGGCCTCCACCTCGCAGTCGGCATGGCAGATGAACATGACCTGCTCGCTGGGCTCGATGCCCAGCTCGGCGATCTTGTCGATGAGGGCCTTCAGGCTGGCCTTACGGCCGCGGACCTTGCTGACGGGGACCAGCTTGCCCTCGTCGGAGGTATGCATGACGGGCTTGATGGAGAGCATGGAGCCGAAGAACGCGGCGCCGGCGCTGAGACGGCCGCCCATCTTCAGGTAGTTCAGGTCGTCCACGGTGAACCAGTGGTCGATGTGGAGCTTGTTATCCTCCACCCACTGCACCAGCTCCTGAGCGGAGAGGCCCTCGCGCTTCTTCTGGACGGTCAGATAGAGCAGCAGGCCCTGGCCCAGAGAGGCGGAGAGAGAGTCCACCACATAGATGTTGGCATCGGGGAACTCCTCCTTCATGTCCTGGGCGGCGATGCACGCACTTTGGTAGGTGGTGGAGAGGGCGCTGGAGAAGTTGATGCTGACGATGTCCTTGCCGGCAGCCAGAATGGGGCGCATGGCCTCCTGAAACTGGCCTACGTTGGCGGCGGAGGTGGTGGCCAGCACGCCGCCGCGGATCTTGCCGTAGAAATCCTCGAAGCTGATGGCGCTGCCGTCCAGCAGGTTGGGGTAATCGTGCCCATCGATGTGGACGGTCAGGGGCACCACGGTCAGCTCCAGCTCCTTGGCCATGTGGTCGGTCAGGTCGCAGCAGCTGTCGGTCATAATGACATATTCACGCATGGGATAAACCTCCTTGGGAGTGATATTCCCCGCTATCATAGCATGAAAACCGCCGCAGGAAAAGAGCCAAATTGTAAATAATACGGAATATTAGCAGAAATACAGGTGTCTATCGCCTATTTCCCCACGCAGAAGCGGGAGAAGATGGTGTCTACCAAATCGTCGCGGACCTGTTTGCCGTTCAGCTCACCCAGCGCGGCCAGTGCCGCCTCGCAGTCGGTGAGCACCACGTCGGGGGTCATGCCGATACGGAGGGCGCCGCGGGCCTCGGCCACGGCGGAGAGGGCTCGGTTGGCGGCGTCGGCCTGACGGGCGTTGGTCAGCAGCGCGCCGCCGGCAGTCTCGCCCGCCGGGAACTGCGCCGCGATGGCGTCGGTCAGCGTGTCCAGTCCCGCGCCGGTGGCGGCGGAGACGGACAGCACGTTGTCGAAGCGGTCCGCCAGGGCGCCGACGTCCAGCGCCCGGGGCAGGTCGGATTTATTGACGGCCACGATCAGGTGGGGGACGGTGTTAGCCAGGGCGATGGCGGCCTCGTCCTCCGCCGTCAGCTCCCGGGAGCCGTCCAGCACCAGCAGGGCCAGAGATGCCTGCTTCGCGGCGGCGCGGCTGCGCTCCACACCCATGGTCTCCACGGCGTCGCCGCCGTCGCGGATGCCCGCCGTGTCGATGAGCCGCAGGAGCACGCCGCCCACGGTGACCTTTTCCTCCACCGTGTCGCGGGTGGTGCCGGCGATGTCGGTGACGATAGCCCGGTCATAGCCCAGGAGGGCGTTCAGCAGAGAGGATTTGCCGGCGTTAGGCTTGCCCAGCAGCACCGTGGGCACGCCCAGCTTCAGCAAACGGCCGCGGGAAAACCCGGCCACCAGCGCTTCCAGATCGTTCTGGGCCCGGCGCAGGGTGTCCAGCATCTGCTCGCGTTGGAGATCCTCGATGTCCTCGTCCGGATAGTCCACCACGGCGTAGAACCGGGCGGCCATGTCCATGAGGCCGTCGTAGATACGCGCCACGGTGCGGCTCAGCGCGCCGTCCAGCTGGCAGACGGCGTTGTGGGCCTGCTGGGCCGTCTCGGCGTCGATCAGGTCCGCCACGGACTCCGCCTGGAGCAGGTCCAGCTGCCCGTTGAGAAAGGCCCGCTTGGTAAACTCGCCGGGACCGGCCTGGCGGCAGCCGGCGGCAAACAGGGCGCGGAGGCCCGTGTCCAGCACGATGGGGCTGCCGTGGCAGTGGAGCTCGGCGCAGTCCTCTCCGGTATAGCTGTGGGGCGCGGGGAAATGGACGCACAGCACGCTGTCGATGACCTGCCCCGTCTCGTCCAGCAGCTCGCCCAGCACCATGGCGCGGGGGCGCTGCTGCGCGGCGGGCCTGCCGTTTTTGGCGCGGAACACCGCGTCCAGCGCGGCACAGGTATCCGGGCCGGACAGGCGCAGGATACCGATGGCGCTGGGCTGTCCGGGCGTGGCGATGGCGGCGATGGTGTCGGACATAGGCGGGACCTCCTTGCAGGGTGTTTTTCTCAGTATACCACAGGCGGCGGGAAAAAGAAATATCCCCCGGCGGACCGGGGGATATAAAAAACGATACTTTACTTGATGGGCTCGCCGGCGGCTTCCTTGGCGGCGATCTCCTTCATGGCGTCCTTGTGGCTCAGGTTCACGCGGCCCTTCTCGTCGATCTCGGTGACCTTGACCCACATCATGTCGCCGATCTTGCAGGCGTCCTCCACCTTCTCGATGCGCTTGTCGGCCAGCTTGGAGATGTGGACCAGACCGTCCTTGCCGGGGGCCAGCTCCACGAAGGCGCCGAAGGTCATCAGGCGCACGACGCGGCCGTAGTACAGCTGGCCCACCTCGGGCACGAAGACGATGTCGTCGATGCACTTCTTGGCCTTTTCGCAGCTCTCGGCATCGGGGGAGGCGATGTGGATGGTGCCGTCGTCGTCGATGTCGATCTTGGCGCCGGACTCGGCCACGATCTTCTGGATGACGGAGCCGCCCTTGCCGATGACGTCGCGGATCTTATCCGGGTCGATGTGCATGGTGACCATCTTGGGGGCGTACTTGCTGACCTCGGGCCGGGGCTGGGCGATGCAGGGCAGCATGACCTGGTCCAGGATCTGGCAGCGGGCGTCATAGGTGATGTCCAGCGCGTTCTTGATGATCTCCATGGTCAGGCCGTCGTTCTTCAGGTCCATCTGAATGGCGGTGATGCCCTTCTTGGTACCGGCCACCTTGAAGTCCATCTCGCCGTGGAAGTCCTCCACGCCCTGGATGTCGATGAAGGTGGTGAAGCTGCCGTCGTCGTCCTGGATCAGGCCGCAGGAGATGCCGGCCACAGGGGCCTTGATGGGCACGCCGGCGTCCATGAGGGCCAGGGTACTGCCGCAGATGGAGCCCTGGGACGTGGAGCCGTTGGAGGACACGACCTCGCTGACCACGCGGATGGCGTAGGGGAACTCCTCCACGGGAGGAATGACGGGCAGCAGGGCGCGCTCGGCCAGCGCACCGTGGCCGATCTCGCGGCGGCCGGGGCTGCGGGCGGGCTTGGCCTCACCGACGGAGTAGCCGGGGAAGTTGTAGTGGTGCATGTAGCGCTTCTCCGTCTCCTCCCAGATGGTGTCCAGCTTCTGGTTGGCGGAGAGGGTGTCCAGCGTGCAAACAGACAGCACCTGCGTCTGGCCGCGGGTGAACAGGCCGGAGCCGTGGACCCGGGGCAGCACGCCCACCTCGGCGTCCAGGGGACGGATCTCGTTCTTCTGGCGGCCATCCACGCGGTGACCCTCCAGCAGCCACTTCTTGACGATCATCTTCTGGAACTTGTAGGTGATCTCCTCCAGGTACTGGTCCATGTTGGGGTACTCTTCCAGGTACTTCTCGTGCCACTTTTCGATCATGGCGTTCCAGCGCTGCTCGCGGACGTTCTTGTCGTCGGTGTCCATGGCGGCCTTGGCCTCGTCCATGAAGTCGGCGGTGATCTTGTTGAACAGCTCGTAGTTGAAGTCGGCGTGGGGGTACTCGAACTTGGGCTTGCCGATCTCCTGCACCATCTGATTGATGAGGGCGATCTGCTTCTGGTTCTCCTCGTGGGCCTGCTTGATGGCCTCGAACATGACATCGTTGGGGACCTCGTTGGCGCCGGCCTCGATCATGACGACCTTCTTGCCGGTGGAGACCACGGTCACGTCCAGGTCGCTGACCTTGCGCTGCTCGCTGTCGGGGTTGAAGACCAGCTTGCCGTCCACCAGGCCCACCTTCAGGGCGGCCACGGGGCCGTTCCAGGGAATGTCGGAGATGGCCAGGGCGGCGGAGGTGCCGATCAGCGCGGCGATCTCGGGGGAGCAGTCGTGGTCCACGGCCATGACGGTGCACATGACGGACACGTCGTTGCGGAAGTCATAGGGGAACAGGGGGCGGATGGGGCGGTCGATGACGCGGGAGGTCAGGATGCCCTTCTCGCCGGGACGGCCCTCGCGGCGGTTGAAGCTGCCGGGGATGCGGCCCACGGCGTACATCTTCTCCTCGAAGTCCACGGACAGGGGGAAGAAGTCGATGCCGTCGCGGGGACGGGGGGCGGCGGTGACGCAGCAGAGGACGCGGGTGTCGCCATAGCCCACCATGACGGCGGCGTTGGCAAGCTCGGCCAGCTTGCCGACCTCCAGCGTCAGGGGACGGCCGGCCAGGTCCATGGTGTATTTGTGATAGTGGGGGAACTGGCGCTTGGTGATGATCGTTGACATATCGTTTCTCCTTTTTTGTGAAATGGCATTCTGCCCGCGACCTATCGCCGTTAGCACTTGAAAACGCTCCGAAACCCTGAATTTCGGCGCATTTTCAACTGCTAATGGTCAATTTGTACACGGCGCAGAATGTGAAAGAAGGGTGATGCGCAAGCGCACATCACCCTGTTTCAACTTACTTACGCAGACCCAGCTTGGCGATCAGGGCACGATAACGCTCGATGTCCTTCTTGGCCAAGTAGTCCAGCAGACGACGGCGCTTACCGATCATCATCTGCATACCGCGGCGGCTGTGGAAGTCATGGGGATGGACCTTCAGGTGCGCGGTCAGCTGGTTGATACGCTCGGTGAGAATGGCCACCTGGACCTCGGGGGAGCCGGTGTCGGTCTCGTGGGTGCGATTGGCCTCGATGATAGAGGTCTTCTGGTCTTTCAGCATCATAGTTGTGTTTCCACCTTTCTTGAAATACGCCCGCAGCCTGGGCCGTGGGAGAGATGGAACGCTCCGCAGGGCTAAGGCAGGGGTCGGACGCGCTTAGCGCGTACTTTGAGATGATACCACAGAAAATCACCGTTGTAAAGTGGTTTTTGCGGCATTTCCGGGGATTTTTACGCCGTTACCTGAATGGCGGCCACGGGACAGCTGTCCGCCGCCTCCTGCACGCCGATCTTCTGCGCGTCCGGGATAGGGTCCACCGTCACCCGGGCGGGCTCGCCGCTGTTCAGCGCAAACACCTCCGGGCACAGCCCCGCGCACAGTCCGCACTGGATGCACGCCTTTTCCAACACCATTGCCTGCATGGAACACACCTCCTTTTGATTGATGGAAGTATTTTCCCCGGTTTGCGGCGGGGTTATTCAGCTCTCCGCGATGTGCCGGGCGAAGGCCGCCGCCTGCGCCTCGATGCCCGGCAGCTTCACAAGGCTGCCGCGCTCATTGGCCGTTTCCAGCAGGGAGAAGCGGGGCGGAAGGTAGAAGGACTTGTTCATATTCAGGGCGGAGATCAGCTGGCGGGCCAGCAGGTCGCCGCCGGAGTAGCCGGAGACGATCAGGCCGAAGATCCGCTTGTCGTACATACGGGTCTGGCGGAACAGGGCCGTGAGCCGGTTGACACAGGCGGTCAGATTGGCAGCCAGGGCGTCGTTGTAGTTGGCGCAGAGCATGACCAGGGCGTCGCATTTCCGCACGGCGGGATAGACCTCGTCCACCATGGGACCGCCGTAGAAACAGCCGCCCTGCTCGCCGAAGTGGAGACAGGCGGTATAGCTGCACCCGTTGCAGTCGGCCATGGTGCCGTTGCGGAGGCAGATCTCCTGCACGCCGAGGTCCGACGGAAGACCGGCCTTCACCAGCTCCCACAAGGCAAGGGTGTTGGACGTGGCGCGCTGGGAGGCGTGGAGAGCCAGCACATGGCGGATGGGGGCGGGCTTTTCCCAGCCGTTCAGGCGGGAGAGCAGCTCCGCCACGGCGGCATGGAAGGCCGTGACCTCATCGGTACCGCCGATCTGGGCCTGGGTGCGGAAATTCCGCAGGGAACCGGTGGCCTCCACCAGCGGGCGGCCGAGGAAGCCGCAGCCCGCCTGGTTGGCGGCGAAGACCATGTCCCGGGCCACATCCTTGGTGTAGAACTCGCCCACGCCGGTGACGATGCACGCGCCGATACTGCCCTCCAGCAGATCGGTGCTGCGGCGCAGGCGGGAAAGCATACGGTAATAGGCCATATTGCAGCCGCCCTCATCCAGCGCCACAGCGAACAGCAAACGGCGGCCGGCCAGGTCCTCCAACCCGTCATCGGGGTCGCGGAGCTCGCTGCCCGGGGGCAGCAGGGGCGCCAGCAGGTCCCGCAGGGCGGGGCTGCGGTCGTTTTCGGGGAGCAGAACGGTGAGCATGGCGGATACCTCCGTTATTCTATGGCGTTCAGCTTGGCGCGGGTGTCGTCGATACGCTTTTGCAGGGCGGGCGGCAGGGTCAGCGGCTCCGTCTCGATGCCGGCGGGGGTCAGACGATTGCGGCATCCCATGAACACCTGGCCGTCGTAGACGGAGGAATAATGCCACTGCCCCCGCAGCAGGGCCAGCAGGCTCAGCGCGCCGGAGGACAGGGCCGGGGCCACATAGGGCTTGTAGCCCAGCTTACGCATCTCCAGATTGGCGTGGGCGACTTTATCCGTCAGCTCGCGGGACAGGGCGTCGTCGTAATGCGCCACGGAGTTGGCCAGCACCAGGTCCTCGCCGTGGGGGCCGAAGGCGCGGCCCTCGGTGAGGTAGGACGCGAAGCGAGGGTCCCTCCGGGCGTAGTACAGGGCGCGGGCGTGCATGACGCCCAGGCCGAAGCCCCGGACCTGGGCCGGGGACAGGCCGCTTTCACGCAGGACGGCACGGCAGAGTGGGTCCACCGGATCGCTGACCACGCAGAACAGGCCCCTGTACCGCCTGTCCCGGGCCATGCGGGCGTAGATGGACACCAGTTCCCGGTTCAGGCCGTACTGGGCCATGCGGACATCCCCCGCCGTAACGGAGGTATCCGGGATCATCCGGGAGGCGCAGAACAGGAACACGTCGCCGTCGAACAGCTGCTCCGGCGCGATGATGTCCACCGGGGGCAGCGCCGCACCGTCCGGGGACTGTATCTGGTTCAGCTCGAACTCCCAGCGGTCGGAAACGCCGGGGCGCACGTCGCAGATGCCGATGGAGCCTATCACGTCGCCGCCCATGAGCCGCAGGCCCATCAGCAGCGTGCTGCCCACATCGCCCAGGGCCAGCAGGGTGACGCGGCACTTAGACGGGATGCGCGGCAGGTTGGTATCGTTGAGATCGATCATAGTAGCTTCTCCTGTTTCTATCTTTTTGCCTCCGGCGGGGTGCTGACGCGCAAATTTCACGCCACGGCAGGCCCCCTGAGGAGCAGAGAATGTGCCGGATCTTACGTCCTGCCGATGACGAGGCGACGCTGCATAGTCTTGATAAAGGTTCAGATTTTGTGTCAAGACGAGGCGCGGAGGCGCAGGCCCCCCCCCTTGAGGAATAGAGAATGTGCCGGATTTTTCGTCCTGCGATAGCGGGACGGCACACGTCATGCCCGTAAAAGCGATGGATTTTGCGTCCTGCCGATGACGAGGCGGTGCCGCACAGTCTTGATAAAGGTTCAGATTTTGTGTCAAGACGAGGCGCGGAGGCGCAGGCGTACCGTGTGTACGTCAAGCCGACGCAACGAAGTATTGGCGCAAAAGATGTGCCTTTATCTGGGGCGCATACGTTTCAGGAGCTCTATATCTCCCTCAAGATACGTGCTGGCGGCGCGGGAGAGATCGTAGGTCATGCAGCCGCCCTTGTCGGGGCAGAGGGGCAGGATGACCGCTTCGCCGAGACGGCTGAGGGTGAGGTTGCGGGCGTAGAGGGAACGGAACTCGGTCTCGAGGGCCAGAAGAATGTCGCGGGCGTTTTCGAGGCAGCAGAGGGAGAGCTCCCAGGCGGTCTCGTCGTCCATGCCGGTGTACTCGGGGGCGGCGTAGGGCAGGATGCGGTTGACGGCGGGCTGAAGGCCGCCGGGCAGGGCCTCGCTGCGGCGGACGGTGTCGCCGCCGATGAAGGGATAGAGCGTGGACTCGACGAAGCGCAGGCGCAGGTTGGGCAGGTAGTAGATGGCGTCTACGTCGTAGCCCAGCTGCTCCATCAGATCGCGGCCCATGCCGGTGAGGTAGCCCACCAGCACCTGGTCCACGGGGGTGTTCGTCTCGGCGAGCAGCGGGGCCAGGCGGCGGATACGCTTGCCGTCGTGGAGCATATCGTCCACGAGAATGACGGGGCGGGCAAAGGCGTGGATGGTGCGGACCTGGTCGGGCAGGGGCGAGTAGTCCGGGTAGGCTTCGATGGAATAGGTGCTGAGGTCCGGCTCGTAGACCTTGTCGGTACGCAGGGTCTTGGTGACGGTGTTGGGCACGGCCACGCCGCGGAGGATCTTGCCGTAGGGGACGCAGATATCCGGGCCGAGGACGCGGGGCGTTGTGGGCTCCGCGGGGACGCCGTTGCGGCCGGTGATACGCTGGAGCAGCCGGTGGTAGATGACGCCGGCGGACAGGCTGAGCACCAGAGATCCGGGCTGCAGCTTTGTCAGCGCCGCCTGCAGGCGGCGGTGGGCGGCGGCGATGGCGGCAAGCACCCGGGGCGAGGAGCTGAAGGGCGCCTTCACCGCGGTGTCCACGTTGCGGCTGAGGACGATGGGGCAGCGCATATCCACGGCCAGGGCGTCCGTGCTGTCACCAGCCGGGACGAAGCCCTGAAGCGTCAGCAGCTGGCGGCCGTAGCCGGAGACGGCGCCCTCCAGGGGAAGGTAGAGGGCATAGGTGAACTCACGGCTGAGGGCCAGGGTCAGCACCTCGGTGATGAGCAGCTGGCAGAGGTCGCTCTGGCGCTCGCCCCGGGGCACGAACAGCCCGCTGATGAGCAGGGTGCGGCCGCCGGCGTTCTGGCGGACCAGACCGGAGAGGGCCGGGTCGCCCAGGCGGGCGAAGAGGCGGGCGGAGTCCAGGCAGGCGTAGCTGGCCGCGCCCAGAATGGTGCCGTCGGTGTCCCGGCAGACCATCACGTCGTCGCCGCGGCTCTCGATCTGCGTCCGCAGCGCCGCAGCGGTGGGCACGGAGAGCATGGTGCGGAGGAATTTCTCCGCCGTCTCCGGCGAGGCGGGCAGGAAGCTCAGGTCCTCGGTGCGGAGAACGGGCTTGTCCTGGGGCTCGCGGAGGTACAGGCCGCGGCGATAGATGAACTCCTGCACCGTGGGATCGATGAGGTTGGAGATGTCGCGGTTGGCATCCACCGCCTCGCGGATGCGGGTGGAGCTGATCTCCTCCAGCTGGGGCGGGAGCGTCAGCTCCAGCACCTTGCCGGTGATGCAGCTGTAATCCGCCGGCTCGGCGTCCGGCTCGGTGCGGCGGAAGACCACGTGGTCGAAGGTGTGGATGGAGTCCGGCGTGACGGGCTTTTTGTAGGACGAGGCGTGGAGCACCACGTCGCTGCCCACCACGATGGACACGCTGCGGCCCGGGAAGGCGGCGCGCAGCTCGTGGAGGTTCTCCGGGTTGGCGATGTTCACCGGGAAGTCCTCCGGGAAAATGCTGACGTGGAACACGTCGGCCACGGCCATGGCGGCGATGCGCCGGCGCAGGCGGTAGGGCTGGGTCTTTTTGGACCAGGAGAACTCGTCAATGGCCAGCAGGACCTCGAAGCCCTGGTCGCGGATGGCCCGGACGATGCCCTTGTGGGACAGGGTGAAGGGGTCGAAGGTGCCGGGGAAGAAGGCCACGGGGCGGGGCGCGCCGAAGTCAAAGCCCCTGTGGAACAGGCGCTCCTCGGTGATGAAGCGGTAGAGCTTGCCCAGCATGGCGGCCCGGTAGTAGAACGTCAGGCCCTCGCCGGGGAATTCGTCCTGGGCGGAGAGCAGCTTGCGCTGGGTGAGCATAAAGGCGCGGCGCTTTTCGTGGCGGCCCAGCTCTCCGGAGCCGAAGACCCGGCGGCCCAACACGAACAGGGCCTCCTGCCGGGTGGCGCCGTCAATGCCGCTGAGGCCCCGCATCAGCAGGCCCAGCAGCCGTTCACGGCGGCGGCGGTAGGCCTCGTCCGTCTCCGGGAAGCGGGCGCGATAGGCATCGTACGCCTCATAGATGACACCCACGGTATCCAGCACGGAGGCGGTAACGCGGCTGTCGGAGGAGCTGAGGTTCACGCGAAGGTCGTCCAGCACCTCATCCAGCTCCGCCGGGGGCAGCCACAGGGCAAAACGGCCCAGGTAGTCGGGGATATACTTGGTGAACTCCTGCTGGCCCAGCTCCAGGCCGCGGCACAGCTCCACCGCCACCTCGTTGCGCTGGTCGGCCGTCAGGCGGGGCGCCAGGGCCAGCAGGGCGTTGCCGGCGCTGTGGCGGACGGTGACGCGGTCGCTGACCTTGATGAGATTGGACAGGTGGGTGGCGATATGGAGGGCGGGGCTTTTGCCGCTGCGGGCAAAGTCCGTCAGCAGGCGCAGGTTGCCCTGCTTGGTGATCCAGGGGGTGGCGGTCTTCAGGTTGTCCAGGAAGATCTCGGAGACCACGTCCTCCGGCAGAAGAAGGGGCGCGCCCTGAGAGAGCACATCCTGCTTGAGATAGCGCAGGGTGCCGCTGTCGCCGTCGGGGACGGCGGTCACGGCCTCCAGCGCGCGGCCGTCCTCCGGGTACAGGCGGGCAAGACGGTCCAGCAGCAGCACGGCGGCCATGCGGATGGTCAGGTCCTTACGCAGGGACAGGGCGGCGGCAAAGTCCGTCATCTGCCGGGCGCGGCTGGCCGTATAGGCCGTATCCGGCAGGGCGGCGGCGGTATCCAGCAGCTGGAAGGCGGTGTAGTCGTCCAGATCCTCCGGCCTGCGGTAGTAGGCGAACACCGGGGCCAGGAAGCGCTCCTCCCGGCCGGGGCAGTGGCTCAGCAGGGAGCCGACGGCGAATTTCAGGGTATAGCCGATCCAGCGGCGGTGCTGGGGCATGAGCTTATGGTCGGGATACAGTATCTTGTCCAGATAGAGCCTCCACTGGTCCACATCGGTGATGGCCCGGGGGTCCGGGCGGATGTCGGCGGGGCGCTCCTTGGCGTAGCCGGCGTGGAAGCCGGCGATGATCTCGCCCAGCAGCGCCGCCGCCTGACGGCGGATATCGCCCTCGCGGTGCATCAGCAGCTCGTAGAGGAACGTCAGGGTCTGGACCTTCTGTGGGATATGCAGATAGAGGGAGTAGGACTCCATCACCGCCAGATAAGCGCGGAGACGGCGCCAATCCGTCTCGCCGCGGGCCTCCTCCAGCAGACGGGCGAAGCTGCGCTGGTCGGTGAGGCGGTGCATCAGCTCCATATTGTGGCCCACGCAGCGGAGCGTCAGGGCGCGGAGGGCCTCGTCGTCGGTCATAAGGGCGGTGTGCTTCTCCGGCAGCGGGGGCGTATCGCCGCCGGACATGGTGACATCCACGCCGCAGCTGACCATGAACTGCTCGAAGTCCTCCAGCCGGGCGTAGACCCGGGTATAGCGCTTCTGCTTCTCGCCGTCCACGTCATCCAGCTTATCCAGGATCACCTGAAAGGCCTGAACCAGGGTGGAGATACATGTGATCTCCCGGCCCTGCGCATCGTGGAGCTGCTTGACGCGGAAGTCGGCGTAGATCAGCAGCAGCGCCTCCACGGAGAGGTAGTCGGGCTCCAGGTCCCAGACGGAGTGGTTGGCGGCCACGTGGCCGATATCGGTCATCCGGCGGCGGCGGAACCACTGGTCGGTGTAGAAATAGTGCAGGTAGGGCACGCGCTCGCCGGGGCGGCAGCCGAACTTGCCCAGATCGTGGCCGGCGGCGGCGCCGGAGACCAGGGCCACGTCCACGGCCACGCCGCTTTTCCGCAGGGCGCGGGCGGCGGTGACGGCGAGGTGGTGGACACCGGCGATATGCTCAAGGGTGCGGTAGGGCGTGACCTCCAGGCCCAAACGCATCAGTTCATAGACGAACTCCCGCCTCCACAGGCGCAGGAAGCGCTGATAGGACGGGGCACAGGGACTGCCGGCCAGCTCATCATCGGTCAGGAAATCGAAGGTCCAGGCCGGGTCGTGTGGCAGCAGCTCCGCCTCGGCGGCAAACAGCACCTGCAGCACCGACAGCAGGAACACCGCACCGGGGGCGAAGGGCTCCGCATCGGTCTTTTCCGGGTAGAGCAGGCGGCGGGCATAGTCGTAGGCATAGGCCAGCCAGCCCTCGGACGGTTCGCCGGGGCACAGCGTCTCCAGCTCCGGGCGGCAGAGGGCCAGCACGTCGGCGCAGCGGAGGCGCGCGCCGCTGAACAGCCCGGCAAAGCGCTGCATATAGCCCTCGGTCTCAATGGCGCGGAGCAGGGCGTCCCCGGGGGCAAAATAGTCCGCGGCGGGACGGTCGGAAAGGCGGCGGCGCAGGGCCAGATCCATCTGGCGGATACGTTTTCTGTTCATGGCAAAACCTCCTGCCGGTGGTATCGTACGCGGGCCGTGTCCGCCGAAAGGTGCCCGTACACCGGTAAGATGTCCGGGATGGACACGGCACACCATAATAATAGGACACTCCCCCGCACGCTGTCAATATTCCGCGGGGCGTTTTGCCACCGTTTTGATACGGAACCTTAGTAAGGTCTTAAGCGTGTGTTCACGATTTGTTCACATTTTGAGGGCCAGGCGCATGATATGATATTGTCGGGGGCAGCGGCGGAACGGAATGACAATTTCTGCCGTCTAAGTAAATAGGCAAATCATCCCGCGGGCGCGCGGGAAGGAAAAAGGAGAACACGACATGAAAAAAGCGGCTTTTGTACTGGCGCTGGTGATGCTGCTGGGCTGTGTGTCCGGCTGCGGCGCAGCGGAGGGCGAGGCCTCCGTGCAGTCGGTGTCTATGATCTGCGGGCTGGGGTCCGTAGGTCTGGCGGACCGGTTCGCAGGCATCGTCAGCCCGCTGGGCGAGACGACCATCAAGAAAAACGACGCCATGACCATCGACACCATCAAGGTGAAGGTGGGCGACAGCGTGAAAAAGGGCGACGTGCTGCTGACCTATGACCTCAGCCAGATCCGCACCGACCTGGAGATGGCCCAGCTGGAGCTGGAGCAGCTGAACGCCACGCTGGAGGACCAGCAGGCGGAGCTGGAGCGTATACAGAAGCTGATGGACAGCACCTATGACGACGCCACCAAGCGGCAGTACGCCCTGGATCTGCGGGAGCAGAACGTGAAGGTGCTGGAGACGAAGGCCAACATCGCCACCAAGAAAAAGGACATTGAGAAGCTGAAGGCCAACACCGCCGACAGCACCGTCAAGTCCCCGGTGGACGGCGAGGTGCAGTCCCTGAACCCGGACGGCGGCACGGACAACTCCGGCAACGCCCTGCCGTTCATGACCATCGTGGAGACGGGCGGCTTCCGCATCAAGGGCTATGTGAATGAAAACAACGCCAGCGTGCTGACCGAGGGCACGGCGGTTGTCATCCGTTCCCGGGTCAGCGACCAGACGTGGAAGGGCAGCATCAGCTCCATCGACTGGAACAACGCCCAGCAGAGCCGCAGCGACTACGGCGACAGCGACACGGCTATGTCCAGCAAGTACCCCTTCTATGTGACGCTGGAGGGCGACGGCGAGGGCCTGCTGATGGGCCAGCACGTGTACATAGAGCCGGACTACGGTCAGGAGGACACCCAGGACGAGAGCCTGATCAACCTGCCCAGCTACTTCATCAACGACGCCGAGGGCAAGCCCTGGGTGTGGGCTCAGAACAGCAATGGCAAGCTGGAGAAGCGGAGCATCACCCTGGGCGAGTACAACACGGAGACGGACACCTATCCCGTGACGGACGGCCTGACGGCGGAGGACTACATCGCCTATCCCGACGACAGCCTGAAGGCGGGCATGACGTGCATCACCTATGACGACGCCACCTTTGACCCCAGCGCCGGCGGCAGCACGGGAGATATAGACGGCATGGTTGACACGGACGGCATGGAGGATATGGACGGCACGGGCAGCATGGACGGCATGGACGGCGGCGATATGCCCGCTGAGAACGACACCGTCACGGACGACGGCAGCACCGCAGCCGTGATTCCCGGCGGCGAGGCCGCCTCCGCGTCAGCGGTCATTCCGCCGATGGAGGGCTGAGCATGATTTTGGAAATGCGCGATATATGCAAGGACTACCCCATGGGAAAGTCCGTGGCACATATCCTGAAAAACGTGAACCTTGACGTGGAGGAGGGGGAATACCTGGCTATCATGGGTCCCTCCGGCAGCGGCAAGACCACGCTGATGAACCTGATCGGGTGTCTGGACGTACCCACCAGCGGCAGCTATCTGCTGGGTGGGCGGGACGTGACCACCTGCAACAACAAGCAGCTGGCGGAGGTGCGGAACAAGGAGCTGGGCTTCGTGTTCCAGAGCTTTAATCTGCTGCCGAAGCTGACGGCGCTGGAAAACGTGGCGCTGCCCCTGCTGTACGGCGGGGTGAAGAAGGCGGAACGGCTGGAACGGGCCCGGGCCGCGCTGGAGACGGTGGGGCTTTCCGACCGGGTGGACCACCGCCCTGACCAGCTGTCCGGCGGACAGTGCCAGCGGGTGGCTATCGCACGGGCCATCGTGGGCAAGCCGAAGCTGCTGCTTGCCGACGAGCCAACAGGCGCGCTGGACAGCGCAAGCGGCGCGGCGGTGATGGAGCTGTTTCAGCAGCTGCATGACGGCGGCTCCACCATCATCATGATCACCCACGACCATTCCATCGCCAACCACGCCGCCAAGGTCATGACCATACGGGACGGCGTACTGTCGGGAGGTGACGACTATGAGTGAGAAGCTGACGCTGCGGGAAAAGCTGCATATCGGCGAAAAGCGCCCCGACGGTGAGAAGCCGCGCATGAGCAAGAAGCTGAAAAAGGGCATTATTGCCGCCGCCTGCGTGGTGGGCGTGTGCGGCGCGGTGTGGGGCGGACTGACCATCGCCCGGAACGCCCAGCGGGGCGACGTGAACGTATACGCCGTCAACGAGTGCGCCATGACCGACTACTGGGGGGACACCTCCAACACCAGCGGCATGGTGACCACGGACAAATTGCAGAAGATCTACATCTCCCAGAGCCAGACGGTGAAGAAGGTGTGGGTCAAGGAGGGCGACAGCGTCAAGAAGGGTACGGTGCTGGTGAGCTATGACTCCACCCTGACACAGGCCACCGTGGAGCGCGCCAAGATCGACTATGACCGGCAGACGGAGAACCTGGAGGTCATGAAAAACGAGCTGGAGCTGCTGAAGAAGGCGAAGAACAAGGAGACGCTGCAGGCGGAGTATGATAAGCTGGAAAAGGAGCTGAACAAGCTTATTGAGGACGCCACGAAAAGCCCGGACGATAACACGGACGTGGTGGATCTGAAGCAGATCATCATTACCGACGACATGAAGCTGGGCACCGGCAGCGGCAACGACAAGGACAATGCCATCTACTACTACCGCACGACGGACAGCGACGGCAGCTTCGCGCTGTCGCAGGCTGACCTGATGCGCATTTTCAGCAGTCTGGGCAAGACGGACGGCACGCTGTATCTGGTGTTTGTCACCCGTGCGGGCAACAAGCTGGGCGGAGCTGTGATGGGCAACGAGGGCTATATCCTGACGGCGGTGACGGAGGATGTGCCCAGCGGCGGCGAGACCGGCGGCGGTGAAGCCGGTGGCGGCAGCCAAGACCCGCAGCAGCAGCCGGCCGGCGGCGAAGGCGGCGGCACAACGGCCAAAAAGCTGGTATCTGTGACCGTCAAGCCGTGGAACAACGGCTTCAAAGAGTTCACCGACGGCGCGCCGGATTACGGCGACAAGAAGGCCGAGATCGAGAAGCTGCAGCGGAAGATCGCCCAGGTGCAGGAGCTGCTGGAGTCCTCCATGACCCAGCTGGATCTGAACAAGGCCATTCTGGAGAAGGCTCAGGCGGTAAAGGAGCAGGAGGTCAACCTGAAGGTGGCGAAGCTGAAGCTGGACAAGAAGCTGGCGGAGCTGGGCGACGGCAACGTGTACGCGGAGTTCGACGGCACGGTGAAGGCCGTGCGGGACCCGGACGAGGCCTATAACAACAGCGAGGCCGTGGTGGAGCTGTCCGGCGGCGGTGGATATTACGTCACCGGCACCCTCAGCGAGATGGATCTGGGCAGCGTGCAGGTGGGCGACAGCGTATCCATCAGCAGCTGGATGACCGGCGCAGCCTGCGAGGGCACCATCGTGTCCATCGACGACTATCCCACCAGCAACGGCAACAACTGGGGCGACGGCAACAGTAACGTGTCCTACTACCCCTTCAAGGTGTTTGTCACCGAGGACGCGAATTTGCAGCCCAATGACTATGTGGATATACAGTACCAGAAGGACACCAGCGCGGAAGAAAGCGGCAGCTCACTGTATCTGCAGAGTATGTTCATCCGGACCGACAACGGCAAGAGCTATGTGATGGCCCGGGGCGAGGACGGCAGACTGGAGCAGCGGTGGGTGCAGACCGGCCGGGATCTGTGGGGCAGCTACACCCAGATACGGGGCGGGCTGACCATCGACGACTACGTGGCGTTCCCCTATGGACGCGACGTGGTGGAGGGTGCCCACACCCAGGAGGCCACGACCGACCAGCTGTACAACTACGGCATATAAAGGAGGCGGGATAACCATATGTTGGAAAATATAAATCTCGCCTTTCAGGGCGTGTGGAGCCACAAGCTGCGGTCGTTTCTGACCATGCTGGGCATTATTATCGGTATCGCCGCGATCATCACCATCGTGTCCACCATTCAGGGCACCAACGAGCAGATCAAGCAGAACCTGATCGGCGCGGGCAACAACGTGGTGCGGGTGACCATCGGCGCCACGGACAGCCAAAACTATTTCGACCTGAACTACTCGGCGCTGCCGGAGGGTATCGACCCAGTGACCCGGGAGATGCGGGATGAGATGGAGAAGCTGGGCAGCGTGTCGCTGGTGAGTATGTACTACTCCCGGGATTGGTGCGACAACGTATACGTGGGCAATACGGCGTTCAGCGGGTCGCTGTACGGCGTGGACGACCACTATCTGACGGCCGTGGACTACGCGGTGAACTACGGACGCTCCTTCACGGCGGCGGACTATGAGAACCGGCGGAATGTGGCGCTGATCGACGCGAAGTCGGCAAAGTCGCTGTTCCAGGGCGAGAACCCCATCGGCGGCACCATCGAGATCAACGGGATGCCGTTCACCGTGGTGGGTGTGGTCTCCTCCCGGTCCAGCAGCGGACCGGTGATCAACAACTTTAAGGATTATCAGATGTACGCCGGCAGCACGGCGGGGACCATTTTCATCCCGGACGTGTGCTGGTCGGTGCCGTACCGGTATGATGAACCCCAGTACGCGGCGGTGCGGGCCACCAGCACCAACGACATGACCGCCGCCGGCGACAATGTGGCCAAGTATCTGAACGAGAACGCCATCCGGACCACGAAGTACAAGTACGAGTCCAAGGACCTTCTGCAGCAGGCCAGCGATCTGCAGAGCCTGTCGGAGAGCACCAACAAGCAGTTGATCTGGATCGCGGCTATCTCGCTGGTAGTGGGCGGCATCGGCGTGATGAACATCATGCTGGTGTCCGTCACCGAGCGCACCCGCGAGATCGGATTGAAGATCGCCATCGGCGCGCAGCAGAGCCGCATCCTCTGGCAGTTCCTGACGGAGGCGGCGGTGCTGACCAGCATGGGCGGCATACTGGGCGTGGCCACGGGCATCGGCCTGGCGGAGATGATGTCCCACATCATGGGGACACCGGTGGCCATCAGCGTACCGGCGTGCATCATCGCCGTGGCCTTCTCCATGGTCATCGGCGTGGTGTTCGGCCTGGTGCCGGCCATGAAGGCATCGAAGCTGAACCCCATCGAAGCCCTGCGGAGAGAATGATACCCAGAAAGAAAAGACCGGCTTTCGCCGGTCTTTTTCTCTGTCTGCTCCCGGCAAAGACACAGCGAAAGCAGAAAACAGCCCCCGGCAGGGGGCTGTTTCTTTATTTACTGCGGCAGCTCGCCGGGGGCGACCAGGATGATCTTGTCGGCCCGGTCATAGTCGCTGTACGCCTCCTTGGTGCTGCGGAGGAGCGTACCGTCGCCGGCGTAGACGTTGCGGTAGGTCTGGACGGCGTAGCCGTTGTGGCCGTACTGCTCCACCTCGCTGGTGCCGGGGGCGATGCGCTCGGACTCCTGATAGACCGTCTTGCGCTCGGAGTAGGAGAGGAACTGGTTGGTCATCTCCACATAGTGGTCGTCGGTCTTGGTGCCCAGCAGGGTGATGGTCAGCTGGTTGGTCTCGTCGTTGTAGCTGGTGGTGATCTTGATGGGGTAGTTGGTGCTGTTGCGGAAGGCAAAGTCCGGGCCGCCCCAGCTGACCGTGGCATCACAGCCCGTGACGGGCATATAGCCGGGGTCGAACATATGGGCGTAGCGCAGGACGATCTGCAGGTCCGCCATGAGGGCGGAATAGTACAGCGTGGAGGATACCTGGCAGATACCGCCGCCGATGGAGGTGACGGTCTTGCCGCCGGAGTAGGCGGCGGCGGGCTGGAAGCCCCGGGCCTCGGTGCGCTGGCCCACAGTGGCGTTGTACCAGAACTCCTCGCCGGGGTTATAGATACGGCCGTTGATGGCGGCGGAGGCCAGCTTGATGTTCTGGCGGCGGCCCCAGGGGCCGGCGCAGGTGGTCGTGCAGGTGCCGATCACATCCCGGAACATGGCCTGCTCCAACTCCTCGGTGGCGGCGGGCGGGAACTGCACCTGGGCGTCAGCCAGGAATTCCTCGCCCGGCTGGGCGGCGTCCAGTTGCTTTTGCACCGTCTCCACATCGAACTGTACGCCCACGCGGGACTGGGTGGGCTTGCCGGTGGATTTGTCGCAGATGGCGGCGGCCATGGTGCCGGCGATCTCGTCGTGGAGCGCCTGCACGTCCATGGGCGCGGCGGTGTGGGCCGCGAACACACATTCCACGGACCGGGCTGCCGCGGACAGGTCGCGGCTCTCGAAGCGCTGCGCCAACTCGGCGCGCAGCGCCGCCGCGTCCAGCTTCTCGCCGTCCTGCGGCTTGGTGATGTACAGGCCCTCACCCTCCGCCAGCCGGTAGCCGCCGTCCGTTACGGTGCAGCCCACGGTGTCGGACAGCTGTTCACAGGCGGCGGTAAGCTTCGCCTCGTCCACGTCCAGCTGGGGCGTGACATCCACGGCCCTGAACCAGCTCTCGATAAAGCGCCAGCCGCCGCGGAGGAACGCGGTCACATCGCTGCCCCAGCCCCGGTCCTGCACGTCGCAGCCGGCAGCCTTGGAGACATAGACGGGCAGAACGGTGACGCCCAGGTCGGAAAGGGTGGTGCTGCCGATCTCCTGCCCGTCACGGGTCAGGCGGATGGTCATGCCGTCCAGCAGGGCACTCCCCTGCTCCGTCCAGCGCTGCTCGGCCTCCTGCGCCGACAGGCCGGACATATCCATGCCCAGCACGGAGGTGTTGGGAAACGCCGTGTGGGAATACAGCGCGTTGGCGGCCACACAGCAGCCTGCGTAGGCCAGCACCAGCACCGCCGCGGCGATGCCGATGATCAGTCCGGCCCTTTTGCCGGGGGTCTTGGGAGGCTTTTCTTCCGGGGCCGCGCGCTTGCCGGCCGTCTCCGGCGCGGGATCGGCGGTAACAGAGGACATATTCAACTCGTCGCTCATGGTGTCCCCTCCTTTGTATCATCAGGTTTGGGCAATACCGGCAAAATGCCGTGCCGTTACTGCATTGTATCACGGTTTGTCAAGGAATGGGTTACAAAAGCGTTACGACACCTCTTTCTGCGGCTTTGCGCGGGGGATGGTGACGGTGAGGCAGATGGCGTCCTCCGTGTCCCGGCGGGAGACTTTGGCGCCGACGCCGGCGGTCTGCATGAGCCGGACGCCCCGGTCCACGCTGTTGAGAAACAGCCGGACGTCCTTGATGATATACGCGCTGCGGCGGCGGGGCTGCGTCGTCTGGTTTTGCGCGACCAGACGGTCTATGTAGGCCTCGGCATCGGCGACGTTCAGCTGGTTTTTGCCGATATGCTCGACGGCGGCAAGGCGCTGCTCCGGGTCCTCCAGACGCAGGAGGGCACGGGCGTGGCGCTCGGTCAGGCCGTAGTGGTGCAGCGCCTCCGCCACCGGCTCCTCCAACCGGAGCAGGCGCAGCTTGTTGGCCACGGCGGACTGGCTGCGGCCCAGCCTTTCCGCCGCCTGCTGCTGGCTGAGGCCGTAGCGGCGGAGCAGGCGGGCGATGGCGGCCGCCTCCTCCATGTAGTCCAGGTCGCGGCGCTGGAGGTTCTCGATCAGGGCCAGCAGGGCGGCGTCCTCCTCATCCACCCGGGCCAGCAGACAGGGCACCTGCCGCAGCCCGGCGATCCGTGCCGCCCGCCAGCGGCGCTCGCCGGCCACCAGCTCGTAGACTGCGCCCTGCTGCCGGACGGTGAGCGGCTGCAGAATGCCGTAGGCGGCGATGCTGGCCGCCAGCTCCTGCAAACTCTCCGAGTCGAACCGGCGGCGGGGCTGCTGGGGATTGGGACGGATATCGTTGATGGGTATGTATCGCACACGGGTAGAGAGGAAATCTGTCTTCTGGTCTTTTTTCATGGCGGTCGCCTCCTTTTTTCGCCTATTGTACGGCGGGAGGCCTGTCGAAAGCGGGCGAAGACCGTCGGGAAATAAAAAAATGCACCCGCCCCTGTCGGGGCGGGTGCGGCGGTCACTGCTTTGTGCGGATATCCTCGCCGAAGAAGGGCAGGATCTGGTAGGCACCCTCGATACGGGAGAGGATGGGCGCGCCGTAGCGATGGCCCAGCTCGTCCGGGGCCAGGTTGGTGCTGATGATGGTGGACCTGCCGGAGAGCATACGGCCGTTGACGATCTGATAGAGGGCGCTCTGGACAAAGGCGGTGGTCATCTCGGTGCCCAGGTCATCCAGGATCAGCAGGTCGCAGCTCTCACAGCGGCGGACGTCGGCATCGCTGACCTCGTCGGGGCGGAATTTGGCGTCCTCATAGCGGGAGAAAACGCTGATCGCGGTGTCGTAGACCACGGAGAAGCCGGCGTCGCTGACCTCCCGGGCGATGCAGGCGGAGAGGAACGTCTTGCCCAGACCGGTGCCGCCGGAGAGCAGCAGGCTGCCGCTGCCCCGGGAGAACTGGCGGGCAAAGTCCCGGCAGACGTCGAAGTTGCGCTCCATGTTGGCCCGGGGCGAAACGCCGTAGCTGTCCCACACGGCGCTGTCGTACAGGTCAAAGCGGAAGGTGTCGAACCGGGCCTCGCCCAGCGGCAGGAGCCGGGAGAGCTCCGCCAGCTGTTCGCGGGCATAGTACTGCTTCAGGCAGGTGCAGACGCCGGACCGGGTATAGCCGGTGTCTCCGCAGAGGGGACAGGCGGGCTTGTCCTCCAGGTAGTCGGCGGGATAGCCCATGTCCTCCAACAGGGTGGCGCGCTCGCGCTGCAGGGAGAGGTTCTCATCCCGCAGGACCCGCAGGGCGGGCAGCGGGTCCTCGCCCTTTTTGGCGGCGGCGGCCACGATGCGGCTCATGGTGGTGCGGAGGGTTCGGTCGATGTCCCGCAGGCGGGGCTGGCGGGCAAAGGCCTCCCGGCGGCGCTGGTCCAGCTCGGCCTCCCGGCGCTGGCGGGCCTGGTCGAAGCGGGCAATGGCCCGCTGCATGATGATACCGTCGTATGACATACTCTCACCTCTTGATATAGCGGCGCATCCAGGCGTCCTTGTCCCCGGCGGGGGCGGCGGACTTACCGACGGCAGCGGGCCGCTTGCCAGCCGCCTCGCCCTCCTCTACCTGGCGGGGCGTATGCCAGCCGGCGTCGTGCCAGCGGCGCAGGATGCCGTTAAGATAGCGCCAGTTCAGGTCCTTCTTGTAGAACACCGTGCGCTCATAGGCCAGAGCCACCGTCTCCGGCGGGAAGCCCATGTCCATCCACTGGTCGATGTAGCGGCGTTCGGCCTCCACCGGCGGCCTGTTAAGAATTCGTAAATTCGACAAATAGGAAGTATACTTCCTGTTGCGCTCTGCCCATTTTTTCAGGTATACCGCAGCAGAATTCTGGTCAAATATGCCAAGCTGTGCCCAGCGATAGCCCTCTTTTTCCACCTGGCGCATGGTTGGTCGTCTGCCCTCGCCCCACTGGCTGCGAGCCCGTTCGACACAGTGGCACACCAGGAGATAGATCACGTCGGCGGGCATACCCAGGTCATCGTAAAGACCGGCCAATATCTGCAAGTCGGCGGTGCGGAGCTTCTTGCCCAGCTGCTGCTCCGTCTGGGGCACCAGCAGGCGGAAGCCCTCGTTGTCCGTCAGCAGTCCGGCGATGTCCTGGGCGGTGTAGACCGGGCGTTCGTCCGCCGGATCGGGCGGTGCCTGGCGGGCCGGTCGAGGCAGCAGGTCCAGGTCCTGAAGGACCTTCTCCGCCGCGTCGATCCGCAGGCGGCTGATGGGCAGGACCTTTTCCAGCTCCTCCGGCGTGACGCCCCGGCCGAAGCGGCGCAGGGCCAGATACAGCAGGGCGGCGTCGCCCTGACCGCTTTGCAGCAGCTTGTCGGCCGCATCGGCGGGCAGCGTCAGCTGCTCCTGCCTGTTCCGAAGTATATAGCCGTCCATGGCGATGACCTCCCCTCTCATTCGTGCTCTCCATTCTACACGAAAAAGGGGTCGGCGTAAAGCGGGGCGGGACAACTTTTTACAAATTTCCGCTTTTCGCCAAAATAGACTTTTCTCCGGCGGGTTTTGTGGTATAATGCTATTTGTATAAGTATATATACCCAACGAAATGAATTAAGGAGGGTTTTGGCATGGCGAACCGGGTAACGATGTCTATCTGCGGCACGGAGTATATCCTCGTAGCGGAGGAGGACGCCGCCTACATGGAGAAGATCGGCAACATGGTGGATGCGGAGATGCAGAAGCTGATGGACAGCGCCCACATGAGCCGTGACGCGGCGGCGGTGCTGGCGGCGGTCAATCTGGCGGACCAGCTCACCAAGGCGCAGGAGGGCGCGGAAAATCTGCGCCGGCAGTTGAAGACCTATCTGGACGAGGCCAGCCGCGCCAAGAACGAGGCCGCTGAGCTGCGCCGGAAGCTGCAGAACGCCCAGAACCAGAACAACCGCCGGTGATGATGGAGCTTTTGGCCCCCGCGGGGGGATATGAGGCACTGACCGCCGCGGTGCAGAACGGCGCGGACGCGGTGTATATGGGCTTCGGTGCGTTCAACGCGCGGCGGAGCGCGAAAAACTTTACCGACGAGGAATTCGCGTCGGCGGTGCGGTATTGCCATCTGCGGGGCGTGCGGGTCTTTTTGACCCTGAACACCCTGCTGACCGACCGGGAGCTGCCCGGGGCGGCCGCAGCGCTGCGGAAGGCCAGCGCCATGGGCGTGGACGCGGTGCTGGTGCAGGACTGGGGCCTGCTGACCCTGGCAAAGGAGATCGTGCCGGACCTGCCTCTTCACGCCAGCACGCAGATGAGCCTGTTCACGCTGGGCGGCGCCAATGCGGCCGCGGCGTTGGGCATGGAGCGCGTGGTGCTGGCCCGGGAGCTGGACCGGGACGAGGTACGGGAGATCTGCGCCGGCTGCGGCGCGGAGATCGAGGTGTTCGGCCACGGGGCGCTGTGTATGTGCTACTCCGGCCAGTGCGAGATGAGTGCCGTGCTGGGACAGCGCAGCGGCAACCGGGGCGCCTGCGCCCAGCCCTGCCGCCTGCCCTACGGCGTGAACGGCCCCTGCCGGGACGCGCATCCCCTGAGCCTGAAGGACGCCAACCTGTCCGCCTATCTGCGGGATATGGCGTCTATGGGCGTGGCCTGCCTGAAGCTGGAGGGACGGCTGAAGCGCCCGGAATACATGGCCGTGGTAACGGGCATCTACCGCCGCCTGCTGGACGAAAGGCGGCTGCCCACGGCGGAGGAGTCCCGGGCGCTGGAGCAAGCCTTCTCCCGCAGCGGCTTCACCGACGGCTACTGGCTTGGTAAAAAGGGCAAGGCCATGTTCGGCACCCGGCCGGAGAACGTGCCGGAGCCAAAGGCGCTGTTCGCCGCGGCCCGTGAGACCTATGAAAACGGAAAAGAGAACCGGAAAATACCGGTGAACCTGCGGCTGACGGTGCGCCGGGGCGAACCGGTGCGGCTGGGCGGCGCGTGCGCCGTCCGGAACGGCGTGACCATGGGCATGGCCACGGGCGATATGCCGGAGGAGGCGCGAAACCGCGCCGTGACGGAGGAGGAACTGCGGCAGCGGCTGACCAAGACCGGCGGCACGGTGTTTGCGGCGGATCAGATCGAAATAGAGCTGGACGAGGGGCTGATGGTGTCCGCCAGCGCGGTGAACGCGCTGCGGCGGGAGCTGCTGGACGAGCTGGCGGATCGGCGGATGGACACTCCGAAGCGCCGTGAGCTGCCCGCCTCTCCCCTGCCGGAGGCCCCGGCGGGCGCGGCGGAGCTGGACTTTACCGTGTCCATCAGCAGGCCCGATCAGCTGACGGCCGAGCTGCTGGCGGAACGGCCCGCCATCGTGTATATCCCGGCGGAGCTGCTGGATAAGATGGACCTGATGCCCTATACCGGGCAGGCGGAGTTCTGCGCGGTGCTGCCCCGGATATTCCGCACGGCGGACGAACCGGTGTTCCGGGATATTCTGCAGCGGCGCCCGGAGGTCGCCTCCGCGGCCATCGGCAACCTGGGCCATCTGGCCATCGTGAAGGGACTGGGCAAAACGCTCCGCGGCGACTTCGGCCTGAACGTGTACAACAGCCGGGCGGTGCGCTTCTGGCAGGAGCAGGGGCTGTCGTCCGTGACGGCCAGCTTTGAGCTGCGGTGGCAGCAGGTGCGGGACCTGGGAAAATATGCGAACTGCGAGGCCCTTATCTATGGCCGCCTGCCGCTGATGATCACCGAAAACTGCGTGACGAAGAACAGCGTGGGCTGCGCCCATGGGGCGGGCAGCGTGCTGACCGACCGGCGGGGCGAGCAGTTCCCGGTGCTGTGCGCCTACGGGTGCCGGTGCGAGATCGAGAACGGAAAGACGCTGGTGCTGGCGGACAAGCCGGAGGTGTTCCGGTGCGGCCTGCGGTACGGACGCCTGCGGTTTACCACAGAGACGGCGGCGGAGTGCGCGGCGCTTCTCCGCGCCCACAGGGCCGGGACCGTCACCGCCGACGACAACAGCACACGCGGGCTGTTCTACCGGGGCGTAGAGTAAAACAAATGGTATAACACTCGTTATAATTTACAAACCGTATTCAATTTCAGGAGAAAAAGGTGTTACTATGGAGCTGAAGATCAAAGCCCTGTCCCCCAAGATCGGGACGGAGATACCCCTCCCCCGCTTTGCCACCGCCGGCGCGGCCTGCATGGACCTGTGTGCCTGCATCGACGAGGCGGTGACGCTGGCAGCCGGGGAACGGCGGCTGGTGCCCACCGGCATCGCCATCGCCCTGCCGTCGGCGGACTACGCGGCGCTGGTGTTCGCCCGCAGCGGGCTGGGCATCAAGAATGGCGTGTGCCTTTCCAACGGCGTGGGCGTCATCGACAGCGACTACCGGGGCGAGATCGGCGTGGGGCTGGTGAACCTGGGGCGTGAACCGTACACGGTGCAGCCCGGGGACCGGATCGCCCAGCTGATGGTGGTGCCGGTGGTGCAGCCCACGGTGACGGTGGCGGAGGACCTGGACGAGACGGACCGGGGCGCCGGCGGCTTCGGCTCCACAGGCAGGTGACGTATATGGCAAAGATCGTGCTGGCCTCCGGGTCCCCCCGGCGGCAGGAGCTTTTGCGTCGGATGGGCATCACCGACTTTACCGTCCGGGTGCCGGAGGTGGAGGAATACTTCCCCGCCGGGCTGACGCCGGAGGAGACGGTGTGCTACATCTCCCGGGAGAAATCCCAGGCGGTGGCGTCCGACGCGGACGAAATCGTCATCACGGCGGATACGATGGTGTTTCTGGACGACAAGAAGCTGGGCAAGCCCGCCGACGAGGCGGAGGCCCTGCAAATGCTGACGGCCCTGCAGGGTCGGCGCCACACCGTCTGTACCGGTGTGACGGTGCGGCAGGGGGAGAAAGCCCTGACCCGCGCCCAGCACACGGACGTGTATTTCCGTCCGGCCACACAGCGGGAGCTGAAGGCCTACATCGCCGGGGGCGAGCCCATGGACAAGGCCGGGGCCTACGGCGTACAGGGGCAGGGCGCGCTGCTGGTAGAGCGCATCAACGGCGACTTTTTCAACGTGATGGGGCTGCCGGTGGTGCTGCTGGCGGAGATGCTGGGCGAATTCGGGATACAGCTGCTGGGATAATGCCCCTTTCGCTCCCTCTGAGAGGGTGCGCTGCCGCCTCCCCTGCCGGGGGAGACTTCAGAGAGGAACAAACGACACATGAAGCGATTTTTTACGAAAACGGGAATATGGCTGCTGGCCGCGGCGGCCACCATCGCGGTGGCGCTGTGCGTGGTGTCGGCCCTGAGCTCCGGAACGGGGCTGCTGCACAACGCCCTGGGCGTGATCGCCTCGCCCTTCCGGGCGGCGGGTTCCGCCGTGGCGGGCTGGGTCGGCGGCATTAGCCAGCGGTTTGAGGACGTGGAGACCCTGCAGCAGGAGAACGACGAGCTGCGGCAGCAGATCGCGGAGCTGGAGGAGCAGCTGCGGCAGATGGAGCCGGCGGCGACCGAGAATAAAGAGCTGCGCCAGCTGCTGGGCCTGCGGCAGCAGCGCAGTGACCTGGTGTTCGAGGCGGCCCGCGTCACCCAGCGCGACGTGTCCAACTGGGCCAGCACGCTGGTGCTGGACCGGGGCAGTCAGCACGGTGTGGCCATAGGCGACTGCGCGGTGGACAGCGCCGGGAACCTGGTGGGTGTGGTCACAGACGTGGGCCTGAACTGGTGCCGGCTGTCCACGGTGCTGGACACGGACTCCCAGTTCGGCGCGCGGGTATTCCGCACCGGCGAGACGGCGGTGGCCGGCGGTGACCTGGCGCTGATGTCCGAAGGCCGGCTGCGGCTGCAATACCTCAGCGACAGCGCGAACCTGATCAAGGGCGATGTGATCGTCACGTCCGGGCTGGGCGGCTACTATCCCGCCGGGCTGGTGATCGGTACGGTGGAGTCCGTGCAGACGGATGACGGCGGGCTGGCGCGGTACGCGGTGCTCTCGCCCAAGTGCGATGTGGCGGCGATACAGGAGATGTTTATCATCACGGATTTTGACGTGATCCAATGACGGAGGACGGCTATGACACGGCGGGCGATACTGCTGAAGTGGATATTGTACTGTCTGTGCGCGCTGGCGCTGGCACTGCTGCAGGGGCTGGTGCTGGTATACGTGCGGGTATGGGGCGTGCACCCTTTCCTGCTGCCGGCCATCGCGGTGATACCGGCCACGCTGGAGCGCAACGAGCAGGCGCTGCTGTACGCGGTATTTTTCGGGCTGGTGTGCGACCTTCTCTCGCCGGTGGCGGGCCTGCCGTGCTTTTACGCGCTGGCGTTCCTGCTTGGCGCGGCGGCAGCGTGGCTACTGAGCGGGCAGGTCATCATGGCGGGCGTGGTGTGCTCGCTGGTGGTGACAGGCGTATGTATGCTGCTCTGCGGACTGCTGCACATGGCGGTGCTGGCGGGACACAGCGGCGCGGGGCTGACCGCGGCGGGCCTGCTGCTGGGCAGGGAGCTGGCGGTATCGCTGCCCTTCGCGGCGGCGGCGCACCCGCTGTTCCGGTGGGCACAGCGGCGGACACTGAGCGAATGACCATAGGAGAACCAAGCTATGATGAAAAATCCTCACCCCTCCCGGCGGCGGGTATATGTGCTGCTGGGGTTTTTCTGTGCGTTTCTGGTGCTGTTTTTTGCGGTGCTGTATGACGCACAGGTGGTACACGGCAGCGAAAATCGGGCCAGATCCATCACCAGCAACACCGCCAGCGAAACGGTGACCGCCTCCCGGGGCATCATCACCGACCGGAATGGCAAGGTGCTGGTGAGCAACCGGCTGGCCTATACGCTGGTGGTAGACAAGAGCAGCTTCGGCAAGGACGAGGCCGCGCTGAACGACGCCATCTGGCAGCTGATACAGCTGTGTCAGGAGCAGGGCGTCACATGGAACGACACCCTGCCCATGACCACAGGGTCCTCTCCCCAGCTGACCAGCAAAAGCCTGACCGAGAGCTTCCGGGAGTATCTGGACGACAACAAGCTGCCCACGGACGGCGGCAGCGCGGAAGTGCTGGCCGCCATGCGGAAGCTCTACAAGGTCGATGACAGCTATACCGACGCGCAGGCGCGTCTGATCGTGGGCGTGCGGTATGAACTGGACGGGCGCAGCAGCTACACCTTTGCCGAGGATGTATCCACGGAGTTGCTGGGCCGCATCACCGACGGAAAGTACCGGGGCGTGACCATCAAGACAGCGGCGGCGCGGGTGTACAACACCAAGCTGGCGGCGCACATTCTGGGCACCGTGGGCGCCATATGGCAGGAGGAGTGGCGCAGCGACGAGAGCACCGGCTATGTGGGCTACGCCGACAAGGGCTACAATATGAATGACCTGGTGGGCAAGGACGGCGTGGAGAAGGCCTTTGAGGAATATCTCCACGGCAATGACGGCAAGCGGCTCATCACCACCGACGAGAACGGCAAGATCACCGGCGAGCTGTACACCCGGGAGCCCCAGCCCGGCGGCACCGTGGCGCTGACCATCGACATCGACCTGCAGCAGGTGGTGGAGGACACGCTGGCCAGTACCATTCAGGGCATGATCGACAAGGACAGCAACGAGCGCGGCGGCGCGGCGGCGGTCATTCAGGTCGGCACCGGCGAGGTACTGGCCATGGCCAGCTACCCCACCTACGATCTGGAGACGTTCAACCAGGACTATGATGAGCTGGTGAAGGACGAACGCCTGCCCATGTTTAACCGGGCCACCCAGGGCGTGTACGCCCCCGGCTCCACCTTCAAGCTGTGCACGTCCGTGGCGGCGCTGGAGGAGGGCATCATCACCCCCAGCACCATTATCGAAGACAAGGGTATCTACACCTACTATGTGGACCCGCAGCCCATGTGCTGGATCTGGCGGCAGGCCCACACCACCCACGGGCGCATCAACGTCAGTCAGGCCATCGTGGACTCCTGCAACTACTTCTACTACGAGGTGGGCCGGCTGACAGGCATCAAGAAGCTGGACGAGTACGCCACAGCCTTCGGCCTGGGGCAGTCCACGGGCATTGAGATCGGTGACGTCAGCGGCGTGCTGGCCTCCCCGGAGTGGGCGGAGGCCCACGACCGGGAGTGGACCGACGGCCAGACCATCACGGCGGCCATCGGCCAGTCCTACAACCTGTTCACCCCCCTGCAGCTGGCCAACTATGTGGCTACGCTGGTATCCGGCGGCGAGCACTATGAGGCCCATCTTCTGAAAAACGTAAAATCTTATGATAATTCACGAGTTGTCGGCGTATATGGCAAGGGGCCGCTGAACGACCTGAACATCTCGGACAGCACCATGGCGGCGGTGACCAAGGGTATGCACGATCTAACCTACGACTCCCTGCGGAGTGCGTTTTCCCGCTGTGTGGTGGAGGCCGGCGCCAAGACCGGCTCGGCCCAGGTGGGTACGGATATCGCCAACGGCACCTTTGTGGCCTACGCCCCCTATGACGATCCGGAGATCGCCATCGCCATCGTAGTGGAGAAGGGCGGCAGCGGCAGTCTGCTGGCCAATGCGGCCGTGGACATCATCAACGCCTGGTTCACCCGGGACGGCACCGGCGCCACCGCCGCCGGCGAGGACGCGCTGATGCGGTAAATCTGTTATAGAGACAAGAGGCACACATGGGACCCTATTTCAATTCGAGAGACAAACATTATAAAGACCCCTTCGGCGCCGTCCCCTGCGGCGCCGAAGTGCGCTTTGCGCTGGCGGACGACACCTACTACGGCTGCGAGCTGCTGGTGCTCCGGGAGTTCGCAGGCACGGAGGACACGTGCGCCCTGCCGCCGGCGGAGGGCGGCTTCGCCGGCACATACACCGCGCCGGCTGGCGGTGAGCTGTGCTGGTACTGCTTCCGCCTGACGGACGTGGACGGGCGCTGCGTGTGGTACGGCAAAAATGGCGTGCAGGACGCGCCGGAGAAGGCGGCACGCTGGCAGCTGACGGTATACGAGCCCTCCCCTGCCCCGGACTGGTTCGGGCGCGGCGTGACGTACCAGATCTTCCCGGATCGGTTCCGCCGTGTATCCATGCCGGACGTGAGCCATATGCCCGGGCACCGGTGGCTGCACCGCGGCTGGAACGAGCAGCCGGTGTTCCTTCCGGACGAGCACGGGCAGATCACCAACCGCGACTTCTTCGGCGGCTCGCTGCAGGGTATCACGGAGAAGCTGGACTATCTGGCGGGCCTGGGTGTGACGACACTGTATCTGAACCCCATTTTTGAGGCCGCCAGCAACCACCGCTACGACACCGGCGACTATCGGGCCATCGACCCGCTGCTGGGCACAGAGGCTGACTTCCGCGCCCTGTGCACCGCCGCCCATCAGCGTGGGATGCGTGTGATACTGGACGGCGTGTTCAACCATACCGGCAGCAACAGCCGGTACTTCAACGCCGAGGGCTACTATCCGGAGCCGGGGGCGGCCCAGAGCCAGAATTCAGAGTATTACAACTGGTACAGCTTCCACCCGTGGCCGTCGGACTACGACGCCTGGTGGGGCGTGAAGACCCTGCCCGCCGTCAATGAGGCGCAGCCGGCTTACCGTGACTTCATCTTCGGCGATCAGGACAGCATGGTCCGGCATTGGCTGCGCTGCGGCGCGGACGGCTGGCGGCTGGATGTGGCCGACGAGCTGCCCGGCGACTTTATCGAGGGTATCCGCTCGGCCATCGACGCGGAAAAGCCCGGGGCTTACCTGCTGGGTGAGGTCTGGGAGGACGGCAGCAACAAGATCGCCTACTCCCAACGGCGCAGATACCTGCTGGGCCGCCAGGTCCACGGCCTGATGAACTACCCCTTCCGCACGGCCCTGCTGAATTGGCTGGCCGGCGGCGACGCCGCGGTCTTCCGCGACAGCATGGAGACAATTCGTGAGAACTACCCGCCCTTCGCCTTCTATGGCGCCATGAACTTCCTGGGCACCCACGACACAGCGCGCATTCTGACGCTGCTGGGCGCGGAGGGCACACCGAAAACCAAGGCGGAGCGTGCGGCGTACCGCCTCTCCCCCACTGAGCTGGCCAAGGGCCGGGCAAAGCTCCGTCTGGCGGGAATGCTGCTCTACAGCTTCCCCGGCTCTCCCACCCTCTTCTACGGCGATGAGGCCGGCGTGCAGGGCTTCGAGGATCCGCTGAACCGGGGCGCCTTCCCCTGGGGCAGCGAGGACGCGGCGCTGACGGACTTCTTCCGCACTCTGGGACAGCTGCGGCGAACGCGGGAGAGCCTGCGCTCGGGCGCCCTGCGCTATCTGCTGGCCCGAGGCGGCGCTCTGGTCATCGAGCGTGAGCACGGAGGCGAGCGCACGGTAACGGCGCTGAACGCCGGGGACGCGCCGGCAGACCTGACGCTGGCCTGGGACGCGCCCACCGCGCAGGACGCGATGACCGGACAGCGATTTCTGGTCATCGACGGGAAAGCGCACCTGACACTGCCGCCGCTGGACGGCGTGATACTGGTATAAGGAATGGGGCGGTTGTTTCACGTGAAACAGCCGCCCTGTTTTTGTCCCTTTATGTTTCACGTGAAACAAAAGGGCGAAAATTTGCATTTTCCCTCTTGAAACCCTCCATGCAGGTGGTATATACTATCATAATGAACTCAGACAGAAAGAGGAATTTGCTGTGGCGAAAATCATTGCGATCGTAAATCAGAAGGGCGGCGTGGGCAAGACCACCACCTGCGTAAACCTGGCCGCTGCCGTAAAAGCCGCTGGCAAGCGGGTGCTGCTGTGCGATTTTGACCCCCAGGCCAACGCCACCAGCGGCATGGGCGTGGACAAGACCACCAGCAACGGCGTCTACGATGCGCTCATCAACGGCGCAGAGACGGCCCAGCTGATCGTGACCACGCCCTATGGCGACGTGCTGCCAAGCAGCAAGGCGCTGGCCGGCGCCGGCGTGGAGATGATCAACATGGAGGACCGGCAGTTCCTGCTGAAGGCCGCGCTGCGGCAGGTGGCGGACAGCTATGATTTCATCTTCATCGACTGTCCGCCCTCGCTGGAGCTGCTGACGCTGAACGCACTGTGCGCCGCCAACAGTCTGCTGGTGCCGGTGCAGGGCGAGTACTACGCGCTGGAGGGACTCAGCGACCTGATGAACACCGTGCGTATCGTGCGGCGCAGCATGAACCCGGGGCTGGACATCGAGGGCGTGCTGCTGACCATGTTCGATGGCCGCACCAACCTGTCCATTCAGGTGGCCCAGGAGCTGAAGCGGTTTTTTGCCGGGAAGGTGTACAGCACCGTGATCCCGCGGAACGTGCGGCTCAGCGAGGCGCCCAGCCACGGCAAGCCCATCACCGCCTATGACAAGACCTGCCGGGGCGCGGACGCATACACGGCGCTGGCGGCGGAATTTTTGCGGAAGAACAACTGCTGAAAGGAGACGCGGTATGGCGAACACAAAAGGTCTGGGCAAGGGACTGAGCGCACTGCTTGGTGACGACGTCATCGCCGCCAAGGACGAGCGCGCCTCCTCCCTGCTGCTGCCCATCAGCCAGGTGGAGAGCTGCTCCACCCAGCCCAGAAAGAGCTTTGAGCCGGAGGCCCTCAGCGACCTGGCGGACTCCATCCGGATACACGGCATCATCCAGCCGCTGACCGTGCGGAAGCTGCAATCCGGCTACTATCAGATCATCGCCGGTGAACGGCGGTGGCGGGCGGCGCGGATGGCCGGGCTGACACAGGTGCCCGTGGTGGTCATCGAGGCCGACGACCGCAAGGCCATGGAGCTGGCCATGATCGAAAACCTCCAGCGAGAGGACCTGAATCCTATCGAAGAGGCCGAGGGCTACCGGGTGCTGACGGAGCAGTACGGCATGACCCAGGACGAGTGCGCCCAGCGGGTGGGCAAGTCCCGCCCCACCGTGGCCAACGCCCTGCGCCTGCTGGGGCTGACCGAGCCGGTGCGGGCCATGGTGGAGGACGGACGGCTTTCCGCCGGACACGCCCGCGCCCTGTTGACGCTGGGCAGCAAGCAGCAGCAGGCCGCCGCGGAGACGGTGGTCAAGGACGCCCTCTCCGTCCGCCAGACGGAACTGCTGGTGAAAAAACTCACCGCCGAGAAAAAAGAAAAGCCCCAAAAGGACGCGCTTTCCGTCAATTATGTTGAGGAGGCCGCCCGTGAGCTGGGCGAAAAGCTGGGCCGCCCCTGCCGCATCGTCAACGGCAAAAAGAAGGGGCGCATCGAGCTGGAATACTACGGCACCGAGGATCTGAACGCCCTGCTGGAGGCCCTGGAGAAGCTGGGAAAGCGATAAGCGTTTCACGTGAAACATCATCGAATAGAGGTATAGAATATGCTTGACATCAAGTTTATCCGGGAGAACCCGGACCTGGTAAAGGAGAATATCCGCAAGAAGTTCCAGAACGCCAAGCTGCCCCTGGTGGACGAGGTCATCGCCCTGGACAGCGAGCGCCGCGAGGCCATCAACGAGGGCGAGACCCTGAAGGCCGAGCGCAACAAGATCTCCAAGGCCAACGGTCCCCTGTTCGGCAGGCTGAAAAAGTGCGCCGACGAGGCGGAGAAGGCCGCCCTTCAGGCGGAGATCGATGCCAACAACGCCGCCGTCAAGGCCAACGCCGAGCGCATGACCCGTCTGGAGGAGAAGAAGGCCAACGCCGAGGCCGCCATGAACAAGCTGCTGCTGGTCATCCCCCAGATGATCGACGAGTCCGTGCCCATCGGCCCGGACGACAGCTGCAACGTAGAGGTGGAGCGCTTCGGCGAGCCCAAGACCCCGGACTTCCCCATCCCCTACCACACGGAGATCATGGAACGCTTCGACGGCGTGGATATGGACGCTGCCGCCCGTGTATCCGGCAACGGCTTCTATTACCTGATGGGCGACATCGCGCGGCTGCACTCCGCCGTCACCGCCTATGGCCGTGACTTTATGATCGACAAGGGCTTCACCTACTGCATCCCGCCGTTTATGATCCACGGCAACGTGGTGGAGGGCGTGATGAGCCAGACGGACATGGACGCCATGATGTACAAGATCGAGGGCGAGGACCTGTACCTGATCGGCACCAGCGAGCACTCCATGATCGGCAAGTTCATCGACCAGATCCTGCCGGAGGACAAGCTGCCCCAGACGCTGACCTCCTACTCCCCCTGCTTCCGCAAGGAAAAGGGCGCCCACGGCATCGAGGAGCGCGGCGTGTACCGCATCCACCAGTTCGAAAAGCAGGAGATGATCGTGGTCTGCAAGCCCGAGGACTCCAAGGCCTGGTACGAGAAGATGTGGCGCTGGTCCGTGGAGCTGTTCCGCAGCCTGGATATCCCTGTACGGCAGCTGGAGTGCTGCTCCGGCGACCTGGCGGACCTGAAGTGCAAGTCCTGCGACATCGAGGCCTGGTCCCCCCGGCAGCAAAAGTACTTCGAGGTGTGCTCCTGCTCCAACCTGGGCGACGCCCAGGCCCGCCGCCTGAAGATCCGCGTCCGCGGCGAGGACGGCAAACTGTACCTGCCCCACACCCTGAACAACACCGTGGTAGCCCCGCCCCGTATGCTCATCGCCCTGTTGGAGAACAACCTGCAGGCGGACGGCTCCGTGCTGGTACCCAAAGCGCTGCAGCCCTACATGGGCGGCAAGGAGCGCCTGGTGCCGCTGCACTGATAGCGTATCGTAATAGTTATCCGTAATTATACTTTTAGTATAGGAGCTTTTACACATGAAGAAGTTTTTTGCGGAATTCAAGGAATTCGCCATGCGCGGCAACGTAATGGACATGGCCGTCGGCGTGATCATCGGTACCGCGTTCGGTAAGATCACCACCTCTCTGGTGAACGATGTGTTCATGCCCCTGATCGGCCTGCTCATCGGCGGCGTGGATCTGGGACAGCTGAATATCGTGCTGAAGCCGGAGGTGCTGGACGAGGCAGGCAAGGTGGTCACCGAGGCCGTTACCCTGGGCATCGGCACGTTTCTGAGCACGGTCATTGACTTTGTTCTGGTGGCCTTCGTCATCTTCCTGATGGTCAAGACCATCAACCAGCTGCACAAGCTGGGCAAAAAGGACGAGGAGCCGCAGGAGGAGGAAGAACCGGCTCCCACCAGCGAGGAGCTGCTGACCGAGATCCGCGACCTGCTGAAGGCACAGCAGAAATGAGGGACCTCCTGACCGCCGGCCTGACGGCCCTGGACCTGGACCCCGCCGCCGCGGACAAGCTGGCGCGCTACGCCGAACTGCTGCTGGAAAAGAACAAGGTCATGAACCTCACGGCCATCACCGTTCCCCATGACGTTGCCACCCTGCACCTGCTGGACTGTGCGGCGCTGGCGGCGCAGCTGGACCTGTCCGGCAAGCGCGTCATCGACGTAGGCACCGGCGCAGGCTTTCCCGGCATGGTGCTGGCGATCTTGACGCCGGACGCCCGCTTCACGCTGCTGGACAGTCTGGGCAAGCGGGTGGACTTCCTGAAGGAGGTCCAGACGGACCTGGAGTTGAAAAATGTGACCTGCGTTCACGCCCGGGCGGAGGAATTCGCCGCGCAGCACCGGGAGCAGTTCGATCTGGCGGCCTCCCGTGCCGTGGCCCAGCTGAACGTGCTGTGTGAGCTGACGCTGCCGCTGGTAAAGGTAGGCGGACAGTTCGCCGCCATGAAGTCCGTCTCCACCGACGAGGAGATACGTCAGGCCCGCAGCGCCATCGCCCAGCTGGGCGGACAGCTCTCCGGCGTCACGGACTACACCGTGCCGGAGACGGACGTGGTGCACCGCATCGTATCCATCGAAAAAACGCAGCACACACCGAAGCAATTTCCCCGGGCCTTTGCCCGGATCAAAAAAGCGCCGCTGGTATAGGCGGCCCACGAAAGGAGGAAGTCCATGGGCAAGATCATCGCCGTGGCGTCCGGTAAGGGCGGCACCGGCAAGACCACCTTCACCGCCAACGTGGCGCTGGCGCTGGCCCACATGGGGCAGCGGGTGCTGTGCCTGGACTGCGATATCACCCTGCGGAACCTGGATCTGGCGCTGGGGCTCAGCGACCGGGCGCTGATGGACTTCTCCGACGTGCTGGAGGGCCGCTGCACCCTGCATGAGGCGGCGGTGCCCCACGAGCGATACCCCTCCCTCTCCCTGCTGACCGCGCCCATGGCCGACCGACCGCTGTCCCTGTCGGTTCCGAAGCTGCAGGCGCTGGCGCGTGAGATACGGGAAAGCTACGACTGGTGCCTGATCGACGCGCCCGCCGGACTGGGTCAGGGCTTCCAGATGGCAGCGTGCATGGCCGACCAGGTGATCGTCATCACCACCACGGACGTGTCCGCCATGCGGGACGCCCAGCGCACCGCCGCAGAGCTGTCCGCCTTTCCCAGCGGGACGGTGCATCTGGTGGTGGGGCGCGTGTCCAAAAAGGTGCTGCGTCAGCTGCACACCACCATCGACGACGCCATCGACGCGGCGGGCCTGCCGCTGCTGGGCGTGATACCGGAGGACCCGGACGTCCCCTACTGCCTGAACCGCGGACTGGTGCTGCGGGAGCAGAACTACTACGCCGCCCGGGCCTATGAAAACATTGCGAAACGCATCATGGGGCAGAAAACCCCGCTGATGAAGATATAAGGAAAGGAGCCCTCCATGAATATTGCATTGATGGCACACGACAACCGGAAAGAGCTGATGGTCCAGTTCTGCACCGCCTACTGCGGCATCCTGGCCAAGCACACCCTCTGCGCCACCGCCCGCACCGGCCAGCAGATCGCCGACGCTACCGGGCTGACCATACACCGCTTCCTGTCCTTCGCCCACGGCGGCGGACAGCAGATCGCCGCCCGCATCGCCTATAATGAGATCGATATGGTGCTGTGCTTCGGTGACCCCAACCAGAAAACGCCGGACGCAGACATCACGTATATTTCCCGCCTGTGCGACCAGAACAATGTGCCCTTTGCCAGCAACCTGGCCACCGCCGAGATGCTGGTGCTGGGTCTGGACCGGGGCGACCTGGACTGGCGTGACATCGTCAACCCCAAGAACAAGCCCTTTACGGCTTGACAACCACCGGCAAATCGCATACAATAAGGGATAACCGTGCAGACCTCGCAGGAGTAGCCTGTACACCGCCGCTGCAAGAGAGGTGCGCCATCGGCTGAAAGTGCACCGCGGCAAGGCACAGGTGAAGACAGCGAGTTAGCGGGGATGGAAACATCCACGGCGCGCTCCCCGTAACAGGAGCAAAAAGGGCCGCAAGGCCGAATTTGGGTGGCACCACGAAGTGTTTTACGCTCTCGTCCCAATGCAGGGACGGGAGCGTTTTTTCGTCCGCGCCGCCGACACAAACACAAAGGAGAACGCTATGCAGGCTGTTTTGGACTTCATCAACAACCACGTGCGGGACATCTTCATCCCGCTGACGGCGCTGGCGCTGCTGCGGGTCGGTATGTGCCTGGCGCAGCTGAAGCGAATGACGCACCTCCGGGAGAAAAAAGGTGCCTACCACGCCGTCCGGGGCCACTGCGAGGAGCTGGGCGTCTGGTTCGGTGCGCTGGCGGGCCTGCTGCTGCCTGTCATTGTACCGGGTCTGTGGTATGCGGGCCTGGCGCTGGCCATAGTCGGCGGTGTCATCGGCCAGCGCATCGGCGTGAAGAAGGGCCGGGCCCTGGATGATATCTACCGCGAGGTCGCCTGGGAGCTGAAGCATGAGGCGGAGGCCGAGGCCGCCCGCGAGGCCGCCGCCCACACGCTAACGTCCGGCGCGGAGGAACTGCCGGAGACAGGCGAACAAAACGAAACCACCGAAGATAAAGGAGAGACGGAAAATGGCTGAGATGACCCCCCGGACCCTGTCCGGCTTTATGGAGCTGCTGCCCAAGCCGCAGCAGCAGATGGAGCGCATGATGGACATCCTGCGCCGCACCTATTCCCTGTACGGCTTCACCCCGCTGGACACCCCGGTGATCGAGGCGGCGGAGGTGCTGCTGGCCAAGGGCGGCGGCGAAACGGAGAAGCAGATCTACCGCTTCAACAAGGGCGACGCCGACCTGGCCCTGCGGTTTGACCTGACGGTGCCGCTGGCCAAGTATGTGGCCCTGCACTACAACGACCTGTCCTTCCCCTTCCGCCGCTACCAGATCGGCAAGGTCTACCGGGGCGAGCGCGCCCAGCGCGGCCGCTTCCGTGAGTTCTATCAGGCGGATATCGACGTGATCGGCGACGGCAAGCTGGACATCACCAACGAGGCCGAGATGCCCGCCATCATCTACCGTGCGTTCAGTGAGCTGGGGCTCAGGCGCTTCTGCATCCGGGTGAACAACCGCAAGATCCTCAACGGCTTTTATGCCATGCTGGGCCTGACCGACAAGGCCGGCGACATCATGCGTACCGTGGACAAGCTGGACAAGATCGGCGCAGAGAAGGTCCGTACCCTGCTGATCGACGAGGTAGGCGTGTCCGCCGAAAGCGCCGATGAGATCCTGAAATTCATCGCCATCACCGGCAGCAACGATCAGGTACTCTCCGCCCTGGAGGGCTACGCCGGCCGGAACGAAACGTTTGACGAGGGCCTGGACCAGCTGAAAACCGTGGTGAAATACCTGTCCGCCTTCGGCGTGCCGGAGGAGAACTTTGCCGTGGACCTGACCATTGCCCGGGGCCTGGATTACTACACCGGCACCGTGTACGAGACGGCGCTGCTGGACCACCCGGAGATCGGCTCCGTCTGCTCCGGCGGCCGGTATGACAACCTGGCGGAATACTACACCGACAAGCAGCTGCCCGGCGTGGGCATCTCCATCGGCCTGACCCGGCTGTTCTACGTGCTGGGCGAGCAGGGAATGCTCAACGGCAATCTGCCCACCGCCCCGGCGGATGTGCTGATCCTGCCCATGACCGAGGACCTGTCTGCCGCCGTCACACTGGCCACAAAGCTGCGGGACGCCGGCGTGCGGACCCAGCTGTACACCGAGCAAAAAAAGTTCAAGGCCAAGATGAACTACGCCGACAAGACCGGCGTGCCCTATGTGGTGTTCCTGGGCGAGGACGAGGTGAAAAACAACGTCATTGCCTGCAAGGATATGACCAGCGGCGAGCAAACCACCCTGGACTTTGCCGCCACCCTGGCGCGGATACGGGACGGCCTGGCCGAGAGGAACAAGGGCAGGGTCATCGTGGAGAAGTAAGCGCCTTACCCTACGGCGCAAAGCATTTCCGGCAGACGGGTGTAGGGGGCGGCGTTTTTGATAAACAATCCGTAATAATTCAATAAGGTTACCATCGATTGACAAGGGCAGACACGGTTTTGGCGGGCAGAAATGTGCCCATACTGCGTCAAGCCCCTTGACAATACGGCAAGTATTCTCTGCGGGTCTTTTCTTGTCTGGACCCATTTCTGCTCCGGCAAAACTGCTCCGCACCTGCCGGCGATGTATTTTCGAATGTTTTTTGGCTTTTGAGACGCAGGCGGGCTGACGCCCGCCAAGGCGAAAAGGGCAAAAAGCAACGGAAAGACACGTTGGCAGGCGTGTTTGCCCTTGTCAATCGATGGTATACAAAACACAATCATAAATGGGAGGAAAACAACAATGATGCAGATGCGTACACATACCTGCAACGAGCTACGCGCCAGCGATGCGGGCAAGTCCGTGAAGATCGTGGGCTGGATGGAGAATGTCCGCGAGGTAGGCGGCAGCCTGGCCTTCGTGGTGCTGCGTGACTTCTACGGCACCACCCAGGTAGTGGTGGAGGACGAGGCCGACCTGAAGGTCATCAAGGGCCTGAACAAGGAGTCCACCATCAGCGTGGAGGGCACCGTCCGCGAGCGCGCCAGCAAGAACCCCAAGCTGCCCACCGGCGAGATCGAGGTGGTCCCCACCAAGATCGAGGTGCTGGGCCGCTGCCGCTATAACGCCCTGCCCTTCGAGATCAACCGCAGCCGCGAGGCCGACGAGACCCAGCGGCTGAAGTACCGCTATCTGGACCTGCGTAACCCGGCGGTGAAGCAGAACATCATCCTGCGCTGCCAGGTGGTGGCCGCCCTGCGCGCCGCCATGATGGAGCACGGCTTCCTGGAGATCACCACCCCCATCCTAACCGCCAGCTCCCCCGAGGGCGCCCGCGACTATCTGGTGCCCGCCCGCAAGCACCCCGGCAAGTTCTACGCCCTGCCCCAGGCGCCCCAGCAGTTCAAGCAGCTGCTGATGACCTCCGGCTTCGACCGCTATTTCCAGATCGCCCCCTGCTTCCGCGACGAGGACGCCCGCGGCGACCGCTCCCCCGGCGAGTTCTATCAGCTGGATATGGAGATGGCCTTCGCCACCCAGGACGACATCTTCGCCGTGCTGGAGGACGTGCTGCCCCCCATCTTCGCCAAGTTCGGCACCTACAACGTGGCCTCCTCCGCCCCCTTCCGCCGCATCCCCTACAACACCGCCATGGAGACCTACGGCTCCGATAAGCCCGATCTGCGTATCGACCTGACCTGCAAAAACGTCAGCGAGTTGTTCGTCGCCAGCGAGTTCGAGGCCTTCAAGGGCCAGACTGTAAAGATGGTGCCCATCAGCGACTGCGCCCTGACCCGCAAGCAGGTGGAGAAGCTGCTGACCGACTGCGAGGTCCAGTCCGGCAGCAAGGCCTACTGGTTCAAGGTGGACGAAAACGGCCAGCTGGCCGGCGGCATCGCCAAGTTCGTCGCCCCGGTGGAGGCCGAGCTGGGTAAGATCATCGACCTGAAGCCGGGCACCCTGGTGCTGGCAACCGCAGGCCAGTACGCCACCAAGTCCGTGGGCGTGCTCATCAAGACCTTCGGCGCCGCCTGCGAAAACCACTTTGACAAGGAGCGCTATGAGTTCTGCTGGATCGTGGACTTCCCCATGTACGAGATCGGCGACGAGTCCGGCGAGCTGGAGTTCTGCCACAACCCGTTCTCCATGCCCAACGGCGGCATGGAGGTGCTGCTGAAGGCCGAGCGCGGCGAGATCGACCCGCTGGACATCTACGCCAACCAGTACGACCTGGTGTGCAACGGCGTGGAGCTGTCCTCCGGCGCCGTCCGTAACCACGACCCCGAGATCATGATCAAGGCCTTCGAGCTGGTGCGCCTGGGCGAGGAGGACGTGAAAAAGAAGTTCCCCGCCATGTACAACGCCTTCTGCTACGGTGCGCCTCCCCACGCGGGTATCGCCCCGGGCGTGGACCGCATGGTCATGCTGCTGGCCGGCGAAAGCTCCATCCGCGAGATCATCCCCTTCCCCATGAACAAGAACGCCCAGGACATCATGATGGGCGCGCCGTCCACTGTGGAGCAGAAGCAGCTGGATGAGCTGCACATCGCCATCGTGGGCGAGGTGGAGAAGGACGACTGATGGAGACCGTCAAACTCTACTACGAAAACGCCTTTCTGCAGGACTTCACCGCCGTGGTGGAGTCCTGCGGGGCTGTGAAGGGCGGCTTTGCGGTGGTGCTGGACCGCACGGCCTTCTATCCCGAGGGCGGCGGACAGCCCGCCGACCACGGCACGCTGGGGGATGCCCGGGTGCTGGACGTACACGAGAAGGACGGCGTCGTCACCCACCTGTGCGACCGGGCGCTGCCCGAGGGCGCGGAGGTCAGCGGCCACATCGACTGGGCGCGGCGGTTCGACCATATGCAGCAGCACTCCGGCGAGCACATCGTCTCCGGTATGCTGTGCAGCGCCTTCCACTGCGACAACGTGGGCTTCCACCTGGGCGCGGATACCGTGACCATCGACTACAACGCCGACATCAGCTGGGAGCAGGTGCAGGACATCGAGCGCCGCGCCAACCGGTACATCTGGGAAAACCACCCCATCCACATCTGGTATCCCTCCCCGGAGGAGCTGGCCGCCCTGCCCTACCGCAGCAAAAAAGCCCTGGAGGGGCCTGTGCGCCTTACGGAGTTTCCCGGCGCGGACCTGTGCGCCTGCTGCGGCACCCATGTGGAGCGCAGCGGCCAGGTGGGCCTGGTGAAGTTCATAGGCTGGCAGAAATTCCGGGACGGCGTGCGGCTGGAGCTGCTGTGCGGCCAGCGGGCGCTGGACCATCTCTCCGCCTGCTGGGAACAATCGCGGCAGATCGGGCAATCGCTGTCGGTAAAGCCGGAGGCGTCCTTTGCCGCCGTGGAGCGGATACAGTCCGAGCTGCTGGCCGCCAGGGAACGCGCCGCCGGATTGGAAGCGCAGGTCTTTGCCCACACGGCCGCGGAATACGCCGGCAAGGGCGACACCGTGCTCATCACCGCGCCGTTGGAGGGCGACGGTGTCCGCCGCCTGTGCGACGCCGTGGCCCAGACGTGCGGCGGCCGCTGCGCCGTGTTCGCCGGATCGGACGGGGCGTATAAGTACGCTGTCATCCACGCCGGACAGGATATCCGGACATGGGTGAAGGACATGAACGAGACGCTGCATGGCCGCGGCGGCGGCCGCGACGGCTTTGCCCAGGGCAGCGCCGCCTGCACGGCGGAGGAGATCCGGGCCTTTTTCTCCCGCCGGTAAACTGCTTCGCTGCGCGAAATAATTTTGCGTTATTTCAACAAAAAACACCCCCGAAATGTGCAGAAAAAGCGCATTTCGGGGATTTCCTTTTATGGATATACATGATACAATAAGAGACACTGAATATTTCGCACAGAAAAGAGTGATACCTTGCCCGAAGAAAACAAGCTGGGCGTCATGCCCATTTCCAAGCTGATCTGGAATATGTCCCTGCCCATCATCGCGTCCATGCTGGTGCAGGCCCTGTACAACATTGTGGACAGCGTGTTCGTCAGCCGTGTCAGCGAGCAGGCGCTCACCGCCGTTTCGCTGGCCTTCCCCGCCCAGAACCTGATGATCGGTCTGGCCACCGGCACCGCCGTAGGTGTCAACGCCCTGATGGGCCGGGCACTGGGTGCCGGACAGCGTGAACGCGCCGACAAGGTCGCCAACCACGGCATACTGCTGGCGCTGGTGGGCTTCGTCATCTCCGCCGCTCTGGGCGCCACCTGCTCCGACCTGTTCTTCCGTTCCCAGACCCAGATCGAGAACATCATCCGCATGGGCAACGACTACCTGCGGGTGGTGACCATCGGCTCGCTGGGTATGTTCTGCCAGATCATGTACGAACGGCTGCTCCAGGGCACGGGGCGGTCTATCCTCAGCATGTACACCCAGGGTCTGGGCGCCATCATCAATATCATTCTGGACCCCATTTTCATCTTTACCCTGAACATGGGCGTTACCGGCGCTGCCGTGGCCACCATCATCGGCCAGTTCTGCGGCTGCGCCCTGGCCATATACTTCAACCACAAGAAGAATACCGACATCACCCTCTCCATCAAGGGCTTCCGCCCGGACTTCCGGCTCATCGGCGAGATCTACGCCATCGGCCTGCCCAGCGTCATTATGATCGCCATCGGTTCGGTGATGACGTTCCTGATGAACAAGATACTCATCACCTACCATGCCGCCCACGAGACGGCGGCCACCGCCTTCGGCGCGTACTTCAAGCTGAATTCCTTTATCTTCATGCCCGTCTTCGGTATGAACAACGGCGTGGTGCCCATCGTCGCCTATAACTACGGCGCCCGGAACCGCAAGCGCATGGTGGAGACCATCAAGCGCGGCGCGCTGTACGCCTCCATCATCATGGTCTTCGGCACCGTCCTCTTCTGGGTCATCCCCGGCCCTCTGCTGAAGATATTTGACGCCACCGACACCATGCTCTCCGTGGGCATACCCGCCCTGCGGATCATCTCCATCAGCTTCTGCATGGCCGGCGCGTGCATCGCCCTGGGCGCCTCCTTCCAGGCGCTGGGCAGATCCCTGTACTCCATGATCACCTCCATCGTCCGCCAGCTGGTGTTCCTGATCCCCATCGCCTACGTGCTGGCCCGGTACGGCGCCTCCGTGGGCAACAGCGACCTGGTGTGGTGGAGCTACCCCATCGCGGAGGTATTCTCCCTGACGCTGACGCTGTTCTTCTTCCGCCATCTGTACAAGACCGTCATCGCCCAGCTGCCCGAGGGCCGCGAATAAGAAAAACGGAACTAAACCCCGCCGCGCTCCGTCTTAGTGGATAGAGGGCGGGCCCATCGCCCTCCCCGCCCCCGGGCGGTGTATATACACAAACAAATAGAGACAGAAAAGGAGGCACGACCCCCATGAAGAAGCTTTTGGCATTTATCCTGGCCCTGGCCTGCGCCCTGTCGCTGATGGCCTGCGGCAAAAAGAACAACGACGACAAGCCCGACCCCGATCCCGCGCCGGACCCCCAGCCCACCGTCACCACCGCCGAATTTACCCACGGCTATGTAGACATGAAGCTGGAGCTGCCGGAGGGCTGGAGCTGGGAGCAGGTGTCCGACAACGGCACCGACAAGACCGAGGGCATCCGCTTCTACAAGACCGATGACCCCACCGTCAGCTACACGCTGCTGTGCTGGACGGGAGGCTACGGCATCTGCGGCACCGGCGTCACCAGTGAGGAGATCACCCTTGCCAACGGCATGAAGGTCTGGCAGCACACGGAGGAGAACACGGAAAAGGGCACCATGGTCATGGCGGACATCTTTTTTGAGGACGTACCGGGCAGCTATGTGGCTTCCCCCTCCGAGACCATGACCACCGAGGTGTGGAACGCCAACCGCGATGCGCTGCTGTCCATTCTGGGCACCGCCCAGATCGGCCGCAAGAGCGTCAGCCAGCAGGCCGCCATCGACGCGGCCAAGGCCCAGTACACCGGCGCGTACGATCAGGTGTACGCCACCTATGACGTCACCTCCGGCGCGTGGACAGTGAGCTTCAGCAAAAGCGCCGCCGGCGCAAAGACCGACCGTCTGGTGGTGGATGCCGCCGGAAAGGTCATGGCCGCCGGAAAGTAACCGAAAACAGCCGAAAACCGCCGCAGCTGCGGCGGTTTTTGCTTTGCGTGCTTGACAACCACCCTGAAACGTGCTATTCTTTTCCTGATACAGGCGATGACGGGCGTGGCGGCCCTGAGCCGCGGGAGGAAATGCCCGCCGGAAGCCCCGTTACCGGCAGAAGAGTGTGGAAGTATCCAAATTCAGGTGGAACCACGGACTATGTTTAGTTCGCCCTGAGCCTTACCGGCTCAGGGCGTTTTTTTGTTGCCAAAACACTTCATATAGGAGGAACCTCACCATGAAAAACACCGAAAAAACGATGGACAAGATCGTCGCCCTCTGCAAAAACCGCGGCATCATCTTTGCCGGCAGCGAGATCTACGGCGGCCTGGCCAACACCTGGGACTACGGCCCCCTGGGCGTGGAGCTGAAGAACAACATCAAGAAGGCCTGGTGGAAGAAATTTGTCCAGGAGAACCCCTACAACGTGGGGCAGGACGCCGCCATCCTCATGAACCCCCAGACCTGGGTAGCCAGCGGCCATCTGGCCGGCTTCTCCGATCCCCTGATGGACTGCAAGGAGTGCAAGGAGCGCTTCCGCGCCGATAAGCTCATCGAGGACTGGTGCCACGAGAACAGCTTTGAGCTCAGCAAGCCCATCGACGCCTTCTCCCAGCAGGAGATGAAGGACTTTGTGGAGGAGCACAACCTCCCCTGCCCCAGCTGCGGCAAGCACAACTTCACCGACATCCGCCAGTTCAACCTGATGTTCAAGACGTTCCAGGGCGTCACCGAGGACGCCAAGAACACCGTCTATCTCCGTCCCGAGACGGCCCAGGGCATCTTCACCAACTTTGTGAACACCCAGCGCACCACCCGCCGCAAGCTGCCCTTCGGCGTCTGCCAGATCGGCAAGTCCTTCCGCAACGAGATCACCCCGGGCAACTTCATCTTCCGCGTCCGCGAGTTCGAGCAGATGGAGCTGGAGTTCTTCTGCAAGCCCGGCACCGACCTGGAGTGGTTCAACTACTGGCGCACCTTCTGCCACAACTGGCTGCTGGGCATCGGATTGAAGGACGAGAACCTCCGCCTGCGCGACCACGACCCCGAGGAGCTGTGCTTCTACTCCAAGGCCACCACGGACTTCGAGTTCCTGTTCCCCTTCGGCTGGGGCGAGCTGTGGGGCGTGGCCGACCGCACCGACTACGACCTGACCCAGCACCAGACCGTGTCCGGCAAGGACCTGACCTACTTCGACCCCGAGACCAACGAGCGCTACATCCCCTACGTGGTCGAGCCCTCTCTGGGCGTGGAGCGCAGCGTCCTGGCCGTGCTGGTGGACGCCTACGACGAGGAGGTCGTGGACGCGGAGAAGAACGACGTCCGCGTGGTGCTGCACCTGCACCCGGCCCTGGCCCCCTACAAGGCCGCCATCCTGCCCCTGAGCAAGAAGCTCTCCGAGCCCGCCCGCAAGATCTACGAGGACCTGTCCAAGGAGTGGATGCTGGACTTCGACGAGACCGGTTCCATCGGCAAGCGCTACCGCCGCGAGGACGAGGTGGGCACTCCCTTCTGCATCACCGTGGACTTCGACACCGTGGGCGACGCGGAGAAGGCCGGCGACAACTGCGTCACCGTCCGCGAGCGCGACACCATGGAGCAGGTGCGTATCCCCATCAGTGAGCTGAAGGCCTATCTGGCCGAGAAGCTGGCCTATTAAGCGTAAAAAAAGAAAGCCCCGCGGGGCTTTCTTTTTTTGCTCACATATCCACGATCTGCAATTCGCTCTCGTCCACCTTATGCATGTCCTTCTTGTTCATCATGTCGTACATACAGGGCACCACGAACAGCGTCATCAGCGTGGCGTACAGCAGTCCGCCGATACAGACCACGGCGATGGGCTGCATCAGCGCCGTGCCGGCGTTTTTCGCCGTGGCGGTGACGATCAGGCCCAAAATCGTGGTCAGACTGGTCATCAGGATCGGCCGCAGGCGGGTCACGCCCGCGTCGATGATCGCCTCCCGGCGCTCCATGCCGGACAGCCGCTGCTGGTTGATGTAATCCACCAGCACGATACCGTTGTTGACGATGATGCCCACCAGCATCACAAAGCCGATCAGGCTGATGACAGATACCTCGATCCCCGCGATCAGCAGGGCCAGGAAGCCGCCGGTAAAGGCCAGCGGGATGGTAAACATGACGATGAACGGGGACTTCAGTGACTGGAACTGTGCCACCATGATGAAGTACACCAGCACCACGCCCAGCAGCAGCATCAGCAGCAGCTGGCTCATGGCCTCCATGATCTGCTCGTTCTCTCCGTTGAATTCCGCGGTGACACCCTCCGGCAGCGTCAGACCGCTGACGGCCTGCTGCGCCGCGGAGGTCACGTGGGTGACGTTGTAGCCATCGGCGATGGCGGCGGTCACGGTAACGCACCGGCGCTGCTGGTCACGGGAGATGGTGTTCATGGACACCGTCTCCGTCACGGTGGCCACATCGCCCAGCTTGAAGGTCTTGTCCTCCTCGCTGTCCCCGGTCAGCTGCCCCGCGGCGCTGCTGCCGGTCATGCCTGAGGTGCTGCCGGTCATGGCGGAGGACGCGCTGCTCTCCGCCGACAACTCCAGCTCCAGCAGGTTCTCCCGCTTGAGGACGCTGCCCTCCGCCGCGTCCACGGTCAGGTCCATGTCCTCGCTGTCCAGCGTCACATCAGAGACGCTGGCGCTGCTCTGCAGCGCCGCGGCGATCTGCATATACACCTGGGCCACGGTCAGACCCTTCTCCGCCGCCGCCTTCCGGTCGATGGTCACCTGCAGCGCCGGGGCCGAGGCGTCCAGTCCGTCGCTGACCTCACCGACGCCCTCCACCTGCTCCAGCCGCTTGGCGATGGTCCGGGCGCTGCTCTGCAGGTCCGCCATATCGCTGCCGAACACCTGCAGCGACACGCCGCTGCCGGTCATATAGCTCATCATACCGCTCATCACGCCGCTGGCCGTCACCTCACAGGGCAGGTCGGCACACAGCGTCTCGATCTCCTTCCCCGCCACAGAGCCGAAGGTCCCCTCCGGCATGGTGATGTAGCCCTCCACGTCATAGCTGCCGCCGGAGGTGCCGCCCATGGCGCCGCCCATGTTCAGGCCGCCCATGGTGCCGCCGCCCATCATAAAGCCGGCGTCCTGCACGTCGTCCACAGTCATCACCCGCTCCAGCACCTCGTCGGCCAGCCGTACCGCCTCCTCGCGAGAGGTGTCCTCCGGCATGGTGATGGTCAGGGACAGGTTGTTCATATCCATCTCCGGCATAAAGGTAAAGCCGCGGCGCAGGCACGCGCCGGCACTGGTCACCAGCAGCACCAGCGACAGCAGCAGCACGCCGGCCTTGTGGTCCAGCGAAAAAGCGATGGCCTTCCGATAGGCGGGATAGACCTTGTCCAGCAGGCCCGGCTTCTGCACCATGGGCCGGCGCAGCATACCGCTGGCCATCGCCGGCACCAGTGTCAGCGCCACCAGCAGGCTGGCCAGCAGCGAGTAGGTGATGGTCAGCGCCAGATCGGTGAACAGCTGGCGGGTCAGGCCCTCTACGAACACGATGGGCGCGAACACGCACACGGTGGTCAGGGTAGAGGCCGTCACCGCGCCCAGCACCTGGCCCGCGCCGGACACCGCCGCCTGAATGATGGTGGCGCCCTTGGCCCGCAGGCGGTAGATATTCTCAATGACCACCACGGAGTTATCCACCAGCATACCCACCGCCACGGCCAGACCGCTCAGGGAGATCATGTTGATGGTCACGCCGGTGAAGTACATAAGTACGATGGCAAAGATCACGCTGACGGGGATAGATACCAGCGTGATGACCGTTGGCCGCCAATCCCGCAGGAACAGGTACAGAATGACCACGGAGAACAGCGCGCCCCACAGCAGCGACGAGGTGATGGTCTCCACGATCAGGTAGATATAGTCGCCCTGGTCCATCAGCGGCGCGAAGGACAATCCCTCGTACTGGCCCTCCAGCTCCTCGAACCGTGCGCTGATGTTATTGGACACCTCCGCCGTGGCGTAGTTGGACTGCTTGGTAAAGGTGATGAGAATGCCGTTGTCGCCGTTGACCTTGGTGTACAGCTCCCCGGCGTTGTCCGTGACCACCACGGTGGCGATGTCGCCCAGGGTCACCGGCTCGATGCCGTCCATGCCCAGGTCCAGCAGCACCATATCCTCCAGCTCCTGGCGGGAGGACACGTTCTCGCCCACGGATACCATGTATTTCACGCCGCTGTCGTCCTCAATGTACCCGGCAGGCATGGCGAAATTCTGTGCCGTCAGCAGCTGGCTGACGGCGGAGATGGACAGCATCCCGCCCACGTCCGTCTGGTCGGCGATGGACTTGTACGCCTCGTTGATCTGGTCCATGCCGGCCTCGATCTGGGTCATGGCCTCATCCAGCTGTATCTGCGCCTCCGTCAGCTGGGTAATGCCGTTGATCAGGGAGAGCGTCAGGTCATAGACCTCACTGGTGACCTCCCGCTTCAGCTCGCCGCTTTCCAGATCCTGCATCAGCTTATCCAGCGTCGCGTTCAGCCGTTCCAGCGTCTTTTTCAGCTGTTCCAGCTCCTCCTGCCCGGGCACGGTGATGGGCGGCTCACCGGGATTCGGATCCGGGTCTGGCCCCGGGATCTGGCCCCGGGCCTCCTTCAGATATTCGTACAGCTTATCCACCGCCGCGCCCGCCTTGGCCGCCGCGCCGGCGGCAATGGCCTCCTTGGCCTCATCCAGCTGTGCCTGCCCCTTTTCCACCTGGTCCTTGGCCTTCTGCAGATCCAGCTTCCTCTTGTTCAGTTCGGTACGCACCGCATCCGCCAGCTTCTCCGACAGGGCGTCCAGCTTTGCCTCGTCCAGGATCACATGGGCCTCCCGGGTCACGGCGCCGCTGACCGAAATGCTGGCCACGCCGGACACGCCCTCCAGCTTGGGGGACAGCTCTCCGGTGACGAAATCGCTGAGCGCGTACACGTCCATGTCCTCCCGGGACACGGCGGCCACCATCACCGGCAGCATGGAGGGATTGATCTTCAGCACATAGGGGGCGGAGACGGTGTCGTCCCAGCTGCCCTGCAATACGGAGATCTTCTGCTGGATGTCCACACTGATGGTGTCCATATTGGCGCCGTCCTCGAACTCCAGTATGACCATAGATACGCTGTCCTGGCTGGTGGAGGTGACGGTCTTGATCTTATCCAGCGTAGCCATGGACTGCTCCACCGGCCTGGTGATGGACTGCTCGATGGACTCCGGGCTGGCGCCGGGATCAGAAGTGACGATGATGACATAGGGAAAGTCCATGTTGGGCAGCAGATCCGGTGTCATTTTCAGATACGCCACCACGCCCAGCACGATAATGCCCAGCACCGTCACAAAGATCGTCAGCGGTTTTTTCACGCTGAAGCCGGCCATATCCGTCCCTCCTTCTTCCGCCTGCAGCGCCCACGCACCCAGGGTAAAACTGTAATAATGTGTAAGTGTACCATCCCCGCCGCCGACTTGCAAGCGGAACGGCGCAGAATTCACGAAAGCGTTACAAATACAGGGTTTTTTCAGAAAAATAGTTCGGAGTTCGTAGTATTCTTTGCGCCGTCTTTACGCGTCCGGACGATGAAAAACGCGGACGCACCTGCGTCCGCGTTTTTCGCAAATAAGAAAGAGAAAAGGGAAGAAAACAGCAAAATCAGCCGGTGCCCCGTTACAGCAGCGTGCACAGCAGGCGCAGCTCGGCGGCCAGCCACACCGGCATCAGCATGGCGGTGACACGGCACACGGGGTTGATGTTCCCCGTCAGCAGGCACACCAGCGTGAACGCCAGAATAACCGCGATCACAACAGCGGCGACCGCCTTTGCCGGGGAAGTCTTGGTTTTCGTGTTTGTCATAGGGAACAACTCCTTTCTGTATTGTGGCCAAATCATACCACAAAGGTTGGTGCTTGTAAAATTGATTATTCTACGGTATAATATAGACATAAACTATAATTTGGAGAGCCGCCTATGACCAACCAGGACATCGAGACCTTTTTCGCCGTGCTGGACCACGGCACCATGACCGCCGCCGCCGAGGCGCTGTACATCACCCAGCCGTCCCTGTCCGCCCGGCTGAAGTCGCTGGAGGACCAGGTGGGCGCGCCCCTGTTCCACCGCGGCAAGGGCCAGCGCCGCATCACCCTGACGGATGCGGGCCAGCACTTCCTGCCTCTGGCCCGCCGGTGGCAGAACCTGCTCTCGGAGACGCAGACCTTCGCCGCCGCGGAAAAGCGTGAGTTTCTCCACGTCATCGCCGCCTACACCGCCAACCAGTACATCCTGCCCCCGGTGTACCAGCGGTTTCTGGAGCGTGAGCTGCCGGTGAACCTGTGGGTGGAGTCCATGCGGACGGACCAGGCGGTGTCCGCCGTGGCCCGGGGCGACGCGGACATGGCCATCGTGGACGGCGCATTGCACTACGATCTGCAGATCGAAGCCAAACCCCTGTTCCGCGAGGGCTTCTTCCTTGTGGTGCCCAAAACGGTGGCGCTGACGGAGCCGGTGGAGGCCACCACCCTGCACGTGCAGGACGAGATACTCATCTACGGCCAGCCGGAGATACAGCAGTGGCACGACTACTGGTACGGCGTGGATGCCCGCCCCCTGCTGTACACCGACACGCCCCAGCTGGCCGAGACCCTGCCCGCCTGCGGCAAGCGCTGGAGCATCATCCCCGCCGGCGCGACCGAGCCCTATCTGCGGATGTTCAGCAACGTGCAGGTGCTGCGCCTGGCCCACCCGCCGGCGGAGCGCACCTTCTACCTGGTCACGCCCAAGGGCCGCGCCCTCTCCGCCGCCGCGGAGACACTGCTGAAGGACCTGCGGGTGCAGATACAGGATCTGGAGGGCATCACCTGGTATTGAGCAGCGAAAGAGACACACCCTTCGGTGTGTCTCTTTCTGTCGTTTTGTGTCGAATACCGTCCTATCCCCGCCGCAGCTGGCCCCGGATCAACCGCGTCACCGCGTCTGCCAGCCACCCGATGGCCGGCAGGCGCTCCATGGCCTGTCCGTAGATACGCCGGGCGTCCGGCACCTCCCGGTCGCTTCCGGTGAACAGACACACCGGCAGCACGCCCCGCAGCCGCAGGGCCGCGGCCTCCGCCGCCGTGTCGTCCACGCCGCGCTTCCCGGTGTAGGCCCATCCGCCCAGGCCGTTGGGTATCCGCTGGTCGTCGTTGGGGCTGGCGTCCGAGAGCACCAGCAGCAGCGACTGCTCGCTGCGCCGCTGCCGCAGCAGCCAGCCCATGGCCCGCAGGGCCAGCCCGTCCCGGTTCCACCCCGCGGCCACATAGTCGAATACCCCCTCGTTCTGCTCCGGATGGTCATAGTCCCGCAGCACCCGCAGCACCGTGCAGCCGCTGACGGAGCAAAACGCCGTCACCCGCACGGGGATACGGCACCGGCTCAGGCTCTCCGCGATGAGATACGCCTGTGTGGCCAGCTTCTCCTGCTGCCGGTTCTGCGAGGCCGAGCCGTCCAGCAGCAGGTCCACGGACAGCTCTCCCGGCTCCTGCGGCGACCGGCGGGAGAACACCCGCTCGTCCCCCAGCGCCCCGGCGCGCCAGGCCAGCTCCGGCCGCAGCCTCCCGGCGCGGCCCGTACCGCCCTCGTCCTCCGCCCGCAGCAGCAGCGTGTTCTGCAGCTTCTGCGTCAGCTGTGCGATGGCCAGCTTGTTTTCCACCAGATGCTCCCGGTAATACGCCCGGTTCTTCTCCCGCTGCTGCCGGAAGTGGGCCGCGTCCCAGGCCGCCTCCGGCGCGGGCGCGCGGCCCACCGGTTCGCCGCGGGTAAAGTGCAGCCGGCAGTTCTTGTGCACACCGGTGCACAGGGTGCGCTCCGCCTCGCTGAGCTGCCCCGGCGTCAGCATGGACGCGCCGAAGCAGTCCTCCACATACCGCCGCAGGATCGGCTCCGGCGTCCGGCCCTGCAAAAAGCTGAACAGCGTCTGCTTCTGCAGACCGCCGCTGCCGCCGGGCGCGTCGTGTGACAGCGCCCGCAGGGCGTTGGGCCGCACAAAGTGCACGCCGCCGCTTTTGTCCCGCTTTCGGCCTACCCACGCCGCCCACTGGCGGTCGTCGGCGGCCCGGCGGGCGCGGCGGAACCAGGTGTACAGCACGCGCTCCGTCCGCTGGATCAGCTGCGCCTCCGTGCTGTCCCCCGGCGCGGCCAGCTCGTCCAGCAACGGTGACAGGGCAGGGTCCTCCGGCTGTTCCAGCACGCGGCAGGCCCAGGCCCGGCGCACGGCGTCCCCGTTCATGCCCTCGGCCACCGGCGTCTGCGCCAGCAGCCGGCGGGCATAGTCCCGCCGCAGCGCCGGCAGCAGCGGCCGTTCCGCCGCGCCGCGGGCGAACACCGCCCCCTCCAGCACCAGGAAGAATATGTCCGTGTACAGTGCCTCCTGCGCCGACCGGTGAAACTCGTTCAGCAGCGGCCGGAACCGGTCAAAGTCGTAATACCGGCAGGCCAGACCCAGCACCGTATTGCCGTACAGCTCGGCATCCCCCGCCCGGTCGAAGGTCAGCAGCTCCGGCTTGCGGGCATAGTCCCCCCAGCCGTTCCACACCTGATTTTCCGCCCGGCGCGTCTCTCTGTCCTGTCTGTCCATATCAGTCGAACAGCTTGTCCCGGGTGGCGTCCCTGGGCAGGCGCGCCCACACCGCGTCCGCCACCAGCTGGCGCTCAAAGGGCTCAAAGGCCTTGTTGATGATGCCCAGGTCCAGCGCCTGCCCGGAGGGTATCCCCTTCTCGATCAGGTGCAGTGCCGCCAGCAGTCCCCGCAGGTCCAGCGCCTTGGTGGATATCTCGCCGCTGTCGCACTTGGTCCGCAGGTCCCGGAACAGCGCCGTCAGCTGCTCGGCCCACTCCCGCTTCAGGGTGGGGAAGCTGCGGCGCAGCAGCTTCTGCAAATTCTCGTCGGAGATCACCGGCATATCCACCACCACGAACCGGCTCACCAGCGCCTCGTTCAGCTCACGGGTGCCGGCGTAGCCGTAGTTCATGGTGCCGATGAACCGCGCCGCATCGTCCAGCTGTATGCGCTCATACCCCGGCACATCGATGACGCGCCGGTGGTCCAGCGTGGCGTGCAGCACGGCCAGCGCCTCGTTCTTTGCCATGTTCACCTCGTCCAGCACGCCGAAGCCGCCCAGCCGCGCGCAGGCGCACACCGGTCCCTCCCGGAACACCACCTGCCCGTCCTTCAGCGTGTCCGCGCCGATCAGGGCCGCCGCGTCCACGTTCACATACATGGACACGTCCCACACCGGCCGTCCGAACAGCGCCGCCAGGTCCTCCGCCAGCACGTTCTTGCCGGTGGCCTTCGGCCCCGCCAGCAGCAGGTGCTCGCCGCACAGCAGTGCCGCCGCCGCGCTCTCCCATACCTCCCTGCCGTAGTAGAGATACTTCGGCACGGGCACGCGCTCCTGTGCCTCCGGCGTCAGGGGGTGGGCCTCACGGAAGCGCTGCACCTCCTCCAGCAGGCCGCTGTCCACGCCCTCGTCCCGCAATTCCTTCCAAATATCCATAGACTCGCCTCATTTCATCTCCGGATGATGCCAAATTATACTCCCGCCGCCCGCTAAGTGTCCGTTAAGGATGTGCGGTCCGTTCCCTTTGTCATATCCGCCCGCGTTCCGCCATATAGATAGAGCACAACGGCATGGGAGTGTTGCGTTATGCGAGACGATCTGGAGCAGCGGGCCAAAGAGCTGGCCCTGTACATGATAGAGAACCGGACCACCGTCCGCGCCGCCGCCAAGAAGTTCGGCGTCAGCAAATCCACCGTACACAAGGACCTGTCCGAGCGTCTGGCCCTGTGCGACCGGGCGCTGTACACGCAGGTAAAGGCCATACTGGACGAAAACCGTTCCCAGCGGCACATCCGCGGCGGAATGGCCACGCGCCGCAAGTATAAGGGGATATGAAAAAAGGGACGGCGCCGCCGTCCCTTTTCCCGTGCAAACCAAAACGGACACCCTTGCGGATGTCCGTTGCGTTTGGTCATTAGCCAATGTTGTTCAGCTTCAGCGTCAGCGCGCTCTTCTTGTGGGCCGCGTTGTTCTTGTGCAGCAGACCCTTTGCAGCAGCCTTGTCGATCGCCTTGACCGCCACCTTGTAAGTGCCCTCGGCCTCGGTGCGATTGCCTTCAACGGCAGCAGCCTCGAACTTCTTGATAGCAGTCTTCAGTGCGGACTTATTGGCTTTGTTGCGAGCATTTCTCGTCTCTGCCACCAGAACACGCTTCTTAGCAGACTTGATATTCGGCAAACCAAACACCTCCCCGACTTGAATTTTTTGTGCAGCGAAAATATACACTTCCACGCAGGATGATATTTTAGCATCTTTGCCTGAAAAATGCAAGACTTTTTTGCAATTTCCGCGGCAGTTTTTGTATAAAAGCGATTTCACCGGCCATGCTACCCAAAAGCCACAATATTTTGTGTTCAGAAGGGAGCGTTGACCACTACTATGAACCTCTCGCGTACCGATCTGGCCGTGGAAACAGCGGAGGCGCTGCCCACCGGCCGGGATATGTTTGCCCCCGGCACCGGCGTCACCAAGTCCGAATGTCTCCTGTGCGGCTGCCCCGTCACCCGCATCCATGTCCGTACCCCGGCGGGCGCCCGGGCCATCGGTAAGCCCGAGGGCCGCTATATCACCATCGACCTGCGCCCCGCCCTGTCCCGTCAGGAGGCGCTGACCGGTCGGGCCGCCCTCTGTCTGTGCCGCGAGCTCCGCGCCCTGCTGCCGCCGCCATCGGAGGGTCCCGCCCTGGTGGTGGGCCTGGGCAACGACGCCATGACCCCCGACGCCGTGGGGGCGGCGGCGCTGGAGCACCTGCTGGTCACGCGGCACATGGTCCGTTCCATGCCCCGGCAGTTCGGCGCGCTGACGCCGGTGGCGGCCCTGGCCACCGGCGTGCTGGCCCGCACGGGGGTGGAGACGCTGGAGCTGATCCGCGGCGCGGCGGACCGCCTGCACCCCTCGGTGGTCATCGCCATCGACGCGCTGGCCGCCCGCAGCCGTCACCGGCTGTGTGCCACCGTGCAGCTGGGGGACACGGGCCTGATCCCCGGCAGCGGCGTAGGCAATCACCGCAAGGCAGTCAACGCCCGGACGCTTGGCGTGCCGGTCATCGCCCTGGGCGTCCCCACGGTCATCGACGGCGCGGCCCTCTGCGGCGGCGAGGACGCCCCGCCCACCGGACTGTTCGTCACGCCCCAGGACATCGACCGCCGCGTCCGTGAGCTGGGCCGGCTCATCGGCTATGGCGTCACCCTGGCGCTCCAGCCCGGCCTGACGCCGGAGGATGCAGCGGCCCTGCTGGGATAGCCCTTGCAAAATCCTCCCCGACGCGGTACAATAGGGCATCAAAACTTCGGAACGGGAGGTATCGCACATGGAATTCAACCCCCAGATACAGCTGGCCGGCCTGCTGGAATGGATGGCCGAGCAGATGAATGCCTGCCACGGCAAAACCGCCGTCATCGGCATCTCCGGCGGCAAGGACAGCTCCACCGTGGCCGCCCTGGCCGTGGCCGCCTATGGCCGCGAAAACGTCCTCGGCGTCCTCATGCCCGACGGCGTCCAGCCGGACATCGACTACTCCCAGGCACTGGTGGAGCACCTGGACCTGCCCCACACCACCATCAACATCCACGACGCCGTTCAGGGCGTGCTGAACGAGATGGAGAAGGCGGGCCTGACCCCCAGCCGCCAGACAAAGGTCAATCTGCCCAGCCGCGTCCGCATGGCCACCCTGTACGCCGTGGCCCAGTCCGTAGAGGGCGGCATCGTCATCAACACCAGCAACCTCAGCGAGGACTGGGTGGGCTACTGCACCATCTACGGCGACAGCGCCGGCGCCTTCTCCCCCCTGGGGATGTACACCACCGAGGAGGTCGTCGCCCTGGGCCGCCAGTTGGGCCTGCCGGAGAAGTTCCTCATCAAGCCGCCGTCCGACGGCCTCACCGGCCTGACCGACGAGGACAATCTGGGTTTCCCCTATCACGCGGTGAACGAGTACGTCCGCCGCGGCGTGGTGGACCCGGCCATCAAGGAGCGCATCGACGCCCTGCATCGTGCCAGCCGCTTCAAATTCCAGACCCTGCCGGTCTACCACAACGGCCTGCCCATGGCGCTGACCGATGAGACCGATTATTATAACTGAGTCCCGTTTCCTTTTGTGCGCCTTTTTTCTCTCCGTCTTTTGAGAATACAGGGCTTTGGATCCTTCCGGAACACAAAGGCAAACCGTGACTGACGCAAACGTATACAAAAGAGCGCATAAGCAGCACATGCAGAGGACAACCAGGCAAACGCTGCGTAAACCAAAAAGCAAGCAAACATACGTTGCCGAAAGCGAAAAAAAAGCAGAAACACCCCGGCCATTGGGCCGGGGTGTTTCCGTGTGTTTGTGTTAGGAGAGAGAGAAAATCACATCAGGAAGTGTTGTTCCTTTGGATGATGCTATAATACCCTCTAATTTTGGCCGAATCTTGAAGCGGCCATGAACAATTTGTGAATTCTGCCTTTTACGCCGCGTTTTTTCCACAGCAGACAGCCCATTTCACTGAAACTTTCTGCTCTCGGCCACAGCCATCTGGTCGCAGCGGTTGTTTTTTTCATTCTCCGCGTGGCCCTTCACCCAGTGGCAGCGCACCTCGTGAATATCGGTCAGCGCCAGCAGCTGCTCCCACAGGTCCGGGTTCAGCGCCGGCTTTTTGTCGCTCTTCACCCAGCCCCGCTGCTGCCAGCTTCTGGCCCAGCCCTTTTCCAGCGCGTCGATGACGTACTTGCTGTCGCTGTACAGCTCCACCACGCACGGCTCCTTCAAAAGCCGCAGCGCCTCGATGACGGCGGTCAGCTCCATGCGGTTGTTGGTGGTCTGGGCCGCGCCGCCGGAGAGCGCCTTCTCCGCACCCTTGTAGCTGAGTATCGCCCCCCAGCCGCCCGGGCCGGGATTGCCGGAGCAGGCCCCGTCGGTGTAGATCGTAACGGTTCTCATATATCCTTCCTTCACTCCACCCCAACGACGCGCACGGTCCCGTCCTGCACGGTAAAGCGCACGTTCTTTCCTGCGTAAGCCATGCCGTATACGCGGTCGGGGTCGTCCTGATACCGGGGCCGCGGGTCGGCGGCCAGGGCGCTCAGCAGCCCGTGGCGCTGTCCGCTGTCAAACCGCGCCAGCAGCTCCGGGGGAAAGTCCACCGTCAGCACCGCGCCGGCATCGCCGCCGGTAAAGCCGCCGGCGGCGTCGGGATAGCTGTCCGCGTAGGCCAGATAGGGTTTGATGTCCACGATGGGTGTTCCGCTGACCATATCCGCGCCGCGGACATACAGCACCGGACCCTCCGGCTCGTCCAGGGCCACGCGCTCCAGCTCCACGGCGGAGAGCCCGAGGCTGTTAGGCCGGAAGGGCGAACGGGTGGCGAACACGCCCACGCGCTCGTTGCCGCCCAGCCGGGGCGGCCGCACCGTGGGCGACCAGCCCTGCCGCAGCGCCCGGTCAAACTGCCAGATCAGCCAGATGTGTGAAAAGCCCTCCAGGCCCCGCACCGCATCCACGTCCCGGAAGGGCTTTTCGAACACGATGCGTCCGGGGCTGTCGGCAATGCCGCTCTGCCGCGGCACGCCGAACTTCTCCGCAAAGGGCGTCTCTATCCGCGCGATGATGTCCAGCCCGGAGCCGTTCACAGCGGGGCCTCCTCCAACGCGGGCTGCTCCTTCTCCTCAGGATCGGCCAGGGCCAGAGAGATGACCCGGTCGCCCTCCTCCTTGAAGCGCATGACGATGACGCCCTGGGTGGCACGTCCCGCCACACGGATATTTTCCACAGGTGTGCGGATCAGGATGCCCGCCGCCGTCACCAGCAGCAGGTCCTCCGTGCCATCCACCACCTTCATGCCCACCACCGGGCCGGTCTTGTCTGTGACCATGTAGTTGCGGATACCCATGCCGCCGCGGTTGGTGATGCGGTACTCCTCAATAGGCGTCCGCTTGCCGTAGCCGTTCTCGGTGATGGACAGCACGGTCTTGTCCGCGTCGGCGCGGGCGGCGCCGATGACATAGTCGCCCTCCCGCAGGCGGATGCCCCGGACACCCACGGCCACGCGCCCCATGGCGCGCACGTCCGTCTCGTCGAAGCACACCGCCTGCCCGTCGTGGGTGGCGATGAGCATACGGTCATGCCCCCGCGTCTCCGTCACGGAGATCAGCTGGTCGCCCTCGTCCAGCGTCAGGGCGCGGATGCCGTTGTTCCGCAGGTTCTTCAGGGCGCTGACCTCCAGCCGCTTCACGGTGCCGTCGCGGGTGGTCATGAACAGGTACAGCTCCTCGTCGCCCGTCTCGCGGAAGTGGAGCATGGCCTGCACCCGCTCGCCCGTCTCCACCTGAATGATGTTGACGATGTTCACGCCCTTGGCGGCCTTGCCGCTCTCGGGGATCTGATAGCCCTTCTTGCGGTAGACCTTGCCGGTGTCGGTAAAGAACAGAATATAGTCGTGGGTAGACGCGGTGAACACGTCCACCACCGTGTCCTCCTCACGGGTGGTGATGCCCTTCTTGCCCATGCCGCCCTTGCTCTGGGCGGCGTATTCGCTGACCGGCGTGCGCTTGATATAGCCGTTCTCCGTCAGGGTGAAGACGCACTGCTCCTCCTCGATCAGGTCCTCGATGTCCAGCTCGTCCTCCACGTCCTGGATCTCGGTCTTGCGGTCGTCGCCGAACTTGTCGGCAATGGCGGTCAGCTCCTCCTTGAGGATGGACTTCACCAGTCCCTCGTCGCTGAGGATACGCAGGAAGTAGGCGATCTTCTCCTCCAGCTCCTTGTACTCGGTCTGGAGCTTCTCCCGGTCAAGACCCTGCAGCGCCTTCAGGCGCATATCCAGAATGGCCTGGGCCTGCACGTCGTCCAGCCCGAAGCGCTGCATCAAGTTCTCCTTGGCGTTGTCGTAGCTGCTGCGGATGATCTTGATGACCTCGTCGATGTTGTCCTGGGCAATCAGCAGGCCCTCCAGCAGGTGGGCGCGCTCCTGGGCCTTTTTCAGGTCGAAGCGGGTCCGGCGGATGATGATCTCCTCCTGGAATTTCAGGTACTCGTCGATGATGTGCCGCAGGGACAGTATTTTCGGCTGCCGCTGGTTTTCCACAAGCGCCAGCATATTGATGGCAAAGGTGGTCTGGAGCTGGGTCTGGGCGAACAGGCGGTTCAGCACTACCTGGGGATTGGCATCGCGCTTCAGCTCGATGACCATTCGCATACCGTTGCGGTCGGACTCGTCCCGGATGTCGGAGATACCCTCCAGGCGCTTGTCCTCTACCTGGTCGGCGATGGCCTTGATGAGCATCCGCTTGTTCACCTGATAGGGCAGCTCCGTGATGATGATACGGGTGCGGCCGTTGTTGAACTCCTCAAACTCATGCCGGGCACGGACCATGAGCCTGCCCCGGCCCGTGGCGTAGGCGGCGCGGATTCCGCTGCGGCCCATGATGATACCCTTTGTGGGGAAGTCGGGGCCCTTGACATGCTCCATCAGATCGCTGAGGGTGGCGTCCGGGTTATCCAGCACGCAGATGCACGCGCCGATGACCTCCCGCAGGTTGTGGGGCGGGATGTTGGTGGCCATGCCCACGGCGATACCGCTGGAGCCGTTGACCAGCAGGTTGGGAAACCGACAGGGCAACACGCGGGGCTCCTTGCGGCTCTCATCGAAGTTGGAGTCCCAGTCCACCGTGTCCTTTTCGATGTCGCGGAGCATCTCGTTGGATATCTTGCTGAGACGGGCTTCGGTGTATCGGTAGGCGGCCGGGGGGTCGCCATCCACGGAGCCGAAGTTGCCGTGGCCGTCCACCAGCATATAGCGCATGGAGAAATCCTGCGCCAGACGCACCAGCGCGTCGTACACGGAGGCGTCGCCGTGGGGGTGATACCGGCCCAGCACATCGCCCACGCAGGTGGCGGATTTCTTGAAGGGCTTGTCGCTGGTCAGGTTATCCTCGTACATGGCGTACAGGATACGCCGGTGTACGGGCTTCAGGCCGTCCCGCACATCGGGCAGGGCGCGGCCTACGATAACGGACATGGCGTACTCGATATAGGAGTTCTCCATCTCCGGCACCAGCGGGGACTCTACGATATGCTGGTTGGGAAAACGTATTTCTTCCGGGTCGTATTGGGGCTTTTTGCTCATACTGACACGACCTCCTTAATAATCCAGATTTACCGCGTACTTGGCGCGCTGCTCGATAAACTCCTTGCGGGGCTCCACCTTCTCGCCCATGAGGACGGTGAACGTGGCATCGGCCTTCACCGCGTCATCCAGCGTGATGCGCCGTAGGGTACGGGTGGTGGGATCCATGGTGGTCTCCCACAGCTCGTGGGCGTCCATCTCGCCCAGACCCTTAAACCGGCTGATGTTGATGGTCACATTGGGGTTGCCGCCGCGCATCTCCGCGGAGATGCGGTCCCGCTCCTCGTCGGAGTAGGCCACCCGGGAGGTCTTGCCACGGGTCAGCTTATAGAGCGGCGGCACGGCGGAGTAGACATAGCCCTCCTCAATGAGGGGCCGCATATACCGGAAGAAGAAGGTCAGCAGCAGGGTGCGGATATGGGCGCCGTCCACATCGGCATCGGCCATGATGATGATCTTGTGATAGCGCAGCTTGTTCTCGTCGAACTCCTCGCCGATACCGGCGCCCAGCGCGATGATGACGGGCTGGAGCTTGTCGTTGCCGTAGACCTTGTCCACCCGGGCCTTCTCCACGTTGAGCATCTTACCCCACAGGGGCAGGATGGCCTGAAAACGGCTGTCCCGTCCCGCCGTGGCGGAGCCGCCTGCGGAGTCGCCCTCCACGATGTACAGCTCCGTCAGCTCGGGGTTGTTCTCGTTGCAGTCCCGCAGCTTATCCGGCATGGCCGCGCCGCCCAGCACCGTTTTCCGGCGGATGGACTCCCGCGCCTTCCGCGCCGCCTCACGGGCACGGTTGGCGGTCATGGCCTTGTCCAGAATGGTGCGCGCCACCACCGGGTGCTCCTCCAGATACACCGCCAGCTGGTCGTTGACGATGCCGTCCACCAGCGTGCGGATATGGGCGTTGCCCAGCTTGGCCTTCGTCTGTCCCTCGAACTGCGCCTCCGTCAGCTTCACGGAGATCACGGCGGTGATACCCTCCCGCACGTCCTCGCCGGAGACCTTGTCGCCCTCCTTGATCATGCCGTACTTCAAGCCGTAGGCATTCAGCACACGGGTCAGCGCGGCCTTGAATCCGGTCTCGTGCATGCCTCCCTCCGGCGTGTGGATGTCGTTGGCGAAGGAGACGATGGTCTCGTTATAGCCGTCGTTATACTGCATGGCGATCTCCGCCGTGCTGTCGCCCTTGGCGCCGGAGAGATAGATGACCTCCTCGTGGAGCGGGGTCTTGTTCCGGTTGATGTAGGTAACGAACTCCCGGATTCCGCCCTCATAGCACATGGCCTCGGACTTCTCTCTGCCCGGCCGGGCGTCGCTGATAGTGATCCGCAGACCGGCGTTCAGGAACGCCTGCTCCCGCATACGGGTGTGCAGCGTCTCATAGTCGTACTCCAACGTGTCGAACATCTCCGGGTCCGGCTTAAAGGTCACGGTGGTGCCGGTATGGTCCGTCTCGCCGATGACCTTCATCTCCTGGGTGATATTGCCCCGGGAGAATTTCATCTCATAGATTTTGCCGTCCTTGTGTACCTGCACGGTCAGCCACTCGCTCAGGGCGTTCACCACGGACGCGCCCACGCCGTGCAGGCCGCCGGAGACCTTATAGCCTCCGCCGCCGAACTTGCCGCCGGCGTGCAGCACGGTGAACACCACCTCCAGCGCGGGCCGGCCCGTCTGAGCCTGAATATCCACGGGGATACCACGGCCGTTGTCGGTGACGGTGATGGTGTCACCCTCGTTGATGGTCACGGTAATGTCCGTGCAGTAGCCGGCCAGCGCCTCGTCGATGGCGTTGTCCACGATCTCATATACCAGGTGGTGCAGACCGCTGGCGCTGGTGGAGCCGATATACATACCCGGCCGCTTCCGCACAGCCTCCAGCCCCTCCAGTACCTGTATTTCTGATGCGTTATATTCCGTATCCACCACGGTCTTTTCCAGTTCTGCCATGTACTACTCTCCTTTTCCTTGGACCCGCTTGCCCAGCGTCCGGGAATTGATCTGCGACAGATACACGATCTGCCGGTGATAGGGATGATCACACACCACGAAGGACCGCGGTATGTCCTCGCAGGCACTCTGTACCACGCCCTCCTGCTCGGCTCCCTGTAAAAACTCTCTCGTTTTTTTTGAGGTAGAGGTGTTATCCAGGTCAAAGATACCGATGACCCGCCTATCCTCCACCATCACGTTCATACCGATGTGCAGATACGCCATCACAGTACCTCCCCGCCCCGCACATGGAACACCCTGCCGCTGAGCAGCGTGTCCAGCCGGTCGTTTTCGCAGCAGGTGATAAACACCTGTCCGCCGCTGATGCGATTCAGTATGTATTCCTGCCGCCGGGGATCCAGCTCGCTGAGCACATCGTCCAGCAGCATTACCGGATACTCCCCCATGGCGTTTTTGTGTATCTCGCGCTCCGCCAGCTTCAGGCTCAGTGCCGCCGTCCGTACCTGCCCCTGCGAGCAGAACTGCCGCGCGCTGCGCCCGTTGACCAGCACCTCGATATCGTCCTTGTGGGCGCCGGAGAGACACAGCTTCGACGCACGCTCCGCCGCCTGATGGCTCTCCATATGTGCCGCCAGCGCCGCGTAGATATCTGCCTGACTGCCCAGCGGGTCGGCGACGGTCCTGACGGTCTGGTACGTCAGGGTCAGTTCCTCCCTCTCGCCGCTGCACTCATAGTGTGCCTGTCGGGCATATTCCGCCAGCGCCGCACAGAACCGCGCCCGATAGCCTATCAGCACCGCTCCGCTGCGGCACAGGCCTTCGTTGAATTCCGGCAGCAGGTCCAAAAGCTCCGGCTTGTCCTCGCTGTCCCGCAGGATACGGGTCTTGTGCTCATACAGCCGGCTGTACTGGCTCAGCGCCTCGGCGTACCGCGGCCGCAGCTGGCACAGCGACAGGTCCATGAACCGCCGCCGTTCCGCCGCACCGGCCCGGATCAAAAACAGATCCTCCGGCGCAAAAAACACCGTATGCAGCACGTCGGACAGGGCGGCGCTGTTTTTGGCGGGCACACCGTTAACGGTCATTTTCCGCCGCTTTCCGCGGAAGAGGCGTATGTCCGTCACAAACTCCCGCTGCCGGGAAAAGATATCTCCCAACAGCGCGGCCTCCTGCATATCAAAGCCGATCAGCTCCTTGTCTCCGTGGGCGCGGGGACTTTTTCCACAGCTAAGATATACGATGGCCTCCAGCAGATTTGTTTTTCCTTGGGCGTTCTCTCCGTAAATAACGTTGCAGCTGGGGTCGAACGTCAGCGCCTGCGTGCCGTAGTTCCGCCAGCCCTGCAGGTGCAGGGCGTCAACTCTCATACGCCACCGTCAGCATCTGCCCGTTGAAGGCCACCACGTCGCCGGGCCGGATCTTCTTGCCACGCATGGTGCACACCTCGCCGTTGACCGTCACGTCACCCTCCTGGATGACGAGTTTGGCCTCGCCGCCGGTCTCTACCGCCGCGGCAAACTTCAGCAGATCCTGCAATTTGATATATTCCGTTGTGATGGTGATAGTCTCCATAATAATGAACCTCGTTCATAGATATAATATGCCGTTTTTTTCTTCAATAAAAAGCGCGCACACAGTTCGATAAAGGTGCAGCTCCTGCGTTCTGCCGATGGCAAACCAACGACGGCACACCGGGTGTATGTCGAGGAGGTGTAACGATGGCAGGGCACAAGAGATGGCCTTTATTGCGCCTTCAGGCGCACCGGCAGCACCATATAAAGAAAGTTGTCACTGTCATCTACAGGCGTGATAATACAGGGCGAAATACCGGTGTTCAGCTGCATTTTCACCGTATCCGCCGGGGCATAGCGCAGGGCGTCCATGAGATAACGGTTGTTGAAGCCGATCTCCAGCTCCTGTCCGTCGCCGCGGACGGGGCAGATATCCCGGGCTTCGCCGTTTCCGGTCCGGGCGGACATATACACCCGGTCCTGGCTGAACAGGCAGCGTACCGGACTTTTCAGCTTCTCGCTGATGACCACGCTGACGCGGTCCAGGCTTTCGATCATCGTCTTGTTGTCCACCTCGATGCAGATGGGGTTGGTGGTAGGTATGGCATTCTTGTAGTCCAGGAATTCACCCTCCAACCGGCGGCATATCAGCTGGGTAGCCCCGGCCTCGAACATCAGATGGCGCTTGCCCTGGGTCACCGTCACCATGTCGTCGGTGTCGGCGCATATTTTCTCCACCTCATTCAGGGCGGCGCCGGGGGCCACGAACTTGAAGGCCCCACCGTCGATGTGCTCCAGCGGCTCGCGGCGCAGCGCCAGACGGAAGCCGTCCACCGCCACCATGGTCAGTCCCTTGTCATTGATCTCAAACAGGGCGCCGGTGTGGATGGGACGGGCCTCGTTGACGGAAACAGCAAAGCTGGTCTGGTTGATCATGGCCTTCAGCGTCCGCTGCTCCAGTGTGACGGAGAACTGGTCGTCCACCTCCGGCAGCTCCGGATAGTCGTCGGCGCTGAGGCCGGGAAGCTCGAAGCTGGCATCGCCGCAGTTCAGCTTCACATTGAACTTGTCGTCTGCCTCAAAGGTCACCATATCATCCGGCAGGCGGCGGATCATCTCGCCGAACAGTCTGGCGTTCAGCACGATGTGCCCTGCCTCGGACACTGCGGCCTCTACCGTGGTGCGTATGCCGGTCTGCATATTATAGCCGGACAGCCGCAGTCCCTCGCCGCACTCCAGCAGGATACCCTCCAGCGCCGGGATGGAGCTTTTAGCCGCCACCGCCCGGGACACCGCGGCCACCGCCTGTTGTACCAGTGCCTTTTCACAGGAAAATCTCACCATATCCGTCATTCCTCGCTTTCCGAAAGTCATTGCCGCCTGCGTTGTCTGAAAGATCAGCCCTATGCAAAAAAGCGGTTCTATTTTTCTAAATCAAATCATAAACTAATCTTTTATTTCAGTAGTCTTATTAGTAGGGAAATTTTATGTGGACATCCATGTTTATCCCGCGCTGTTATCGGCTTTTTTATAGACATACCGTTATGGAAAATACGCCGGGTTTCCCACAGCTTCATGTGTGATGCGGATGTTACACAGATTTTCCACGTGGATTACACAGGAAATGGGGAAAACCTTGCCCTTTCATTTCCTCTCCCCCAGCACCCGTGTTTTTTCACTTTTTGCTGTTGATGTTGGTGGTGATCTCCTTCACCTTTTCAGCAAAGGCGGGGTCGGAGCGCATCGTGCTCTCCACCTTGTCCAGAGAGTGAAGAATAGTGGAGTGGTCCCTATCGCCGAACTCCTTGCCGATGTCGTTCAGGCTCATGGAGGTCATACGGCGGATGAGATACATGGCGATCTGCCGCGCGGCCACCACATCTCGGCTGCGGCTTTGTCCCCGCAGCGTCTCCTCGTCCACATGGAAGTAGCTGCATATGTATCCCACGATAATGGCAGGGGTGGGGGCAAAGTCGTTGCTCTTCTTCAGCATATCCCGGATGGCCCGGCTGACGGTCTCTTCGTTGACCTGGTCGTCCAGCAGATCCCGATAGGCCAGTATCTTGTTCAGCGTGCCCTCGATCTGCCGCACGTTGGAGGTGATGTTCTCCGCGATGTAGTCCGTCACCTCGTTGGGCAGCTTCACGCCCAGCATGGCAGCCTTATTCTGCACGATGGCGAACCGTGTTTCAAAGTCCGGCGGCGCCACATCTACCATCAGGCCCCACTCGAACCGGGTCCGCAGGCGGTCCTCCAGCTGAGTGATCTCCTTGGGCGGCCGGTCTGACGTCAGCACGATCTGCCGGCCGGACTCATACAGGGTGTTGAAGGTATGGAAGAACTCCTCCTGGGTCTGTATCTTGCCGGCGATGAATTGGATATCGTCCATCAGCAGGATATCCGTTTGCCGGTACTTTTCCCGGAATTCCGCGTTGCGGTTTTCCCGGATGGAGGCGATCAGCTCATTGGTGAAGTCGTCGCCCTTCACATAGACGATCCGTGCCTCCGGCCGCTTTTTACGCAGGGCGTTGGCGATAGCGTACAGCAGGTGCGTCTTGCCCAGTCCGCTGTCACCGTAGATAAACAGCGGATTGTAGTTCTCTCCGGGCTTCTCGGTCACCGCCTTGGCGGCGGCAAAGGCCAGCTTGTTCTGGGGTCCCACCACATACGTCTCGAAGGTGAAGGCCTCTGACTCTGACAGATCGCCCGGCCTGTCCGGCGCCACGCCGTGGTAAGCCGCCAGCTGCTGATCGTCCAGAATTTTTACCTCCAGGTCCGTGGAGAACAGGTCCCGCAGCGCCGCCTTGATGTGTGGCAGGAACCTGGCCTCGATGGTGCTTTTTTTAAAGGTATTGCTGCAATGGAGCACGAAGGCCGAGTCCTCCATCGTTACCACCGTTACCTCGTCGAACCAGGTGTTGATGGTGGTCTCGGACAGCTCATGGCTCAGCCGCTTGAGCACGCTGTCCCACAGGTCTTTCATGGAATTCAAGCAAAAGCTCCCCTTTCGGCGGAGGCTGTCTGTTTTCCTCCGCGGTAAAATGGCGGGGGGTATACCGCCGCAAAATATCCCACTACATTATAGCAGAAAACACGCCGGAAGTCTATACCTATTCTAAATATAAACTGCCGGCTTTTTCCCTGTTTTTCCCGCAAAAACGGGCGCTTGTGGGTAAATTTTTGTTGACAGTGCCCCCCTGTATCTGTATAATATACTCCGCGTGGTTGCACGCAGATGTGCAACAGGCGTGGAAATGTTTACTGCGGCGGTGAATATCTCACCGCTGTCGAGTAAGCGCGGGGCTTTGTTGTCCCGCCGGATAATCTTAAAAATGGAGGTGTCATGCAATGTTCCGTACCTATCAGCCCAAGAAGCGTCAGCGCTCCAAGGAGCACGGCTTCCGCAAGAGAATGGCCACCCGCAACGGCCGCAAGGTTCTGGCCCGTCGTCGTGCCAAGGGTCGTGCCCGTCTGACCCATTGAGGTCACGGAAGGTGCATCGCACATACAGATAAGCCCTGAGGGACGGAGGATCGAGATCCCCGTCCCTATCGGTGTATCTGGCGAGGCAAAACCAGTATAGCGAGGGAACACATGGACGCAAGAGTAACGGTGAAGCAAAACAGCGACTTCCGCCGCATTTACCGCAGGGGCCGGTCTGCCGTCTCCGGCGGCGTGGTGGTCTACTGCCTGAAGAACAGACAGGGCATGAGCCGCCTGGGCGTCACCGTCTCCACCAAGCTGGGCCACGCCGTGGTCCGCAACCGTGTCCGCCGCCGGTTTCGTGAGCTCTATCGCCTGCACAGGGCCGATATGCTCCCCGGCTGGGATATTATCATGGTGGGCCGTGTCCGTGCCGCCGAGCTGCCCTATCATAAGCTGGAAAAGCAATACCTCCGCTGCCTTGCAGAGCTGGGGTTGCTGCGGGAGGATGTATGAAAAGACTTCTTCTCTCCGCTATCCGCTTTTATCGCCGGGCCGTCTCGCCCCTGTTCCCGCCCCGCTGCCGCTATATCCCCACCTGCTCGCAGTACGCCCTTGAGGCGGTCGAGAAATACGGTGCGGCCAAGGGCGGCTGGCTGGCCTTCAAGCGTCTTATGCGGTGCCATCCCTTCCACCATCACAAGGGCGGCTGGTATGATCCGGTGCCCTGAACCAACCCCCCTCAAAAAACTACGGAGGAATAAAAGCCTATGTTCGCACAACTCGGCTACTACATCTGTGTGCCGTTCGCGTGGCTCACCCGCCTGTTCTATACCTGGACGGGCTCTTACGGCGTCGCTCTGATCCTCTTCACCCTGATCGTCAAACTGGTGCTGCTTCCCTTCCAGCTCAAGAGCAAGAAGAGTATGCTCCGCATGGGCCGCATGAACAGCAAGGTGCAGGAGATCCAGAAGAAATACGCCAACAACAAGGAGAGGCAGCAGCAGGAGATCGCGGACCTCTATGCCCGCGAGGGTGTCAACCCCATGTCCGGGTGCCTGTGGTCCTTCCTGCCCTTCCCCATACTGATCGCCCTGTACTACATCATCCGCACACCCCTGCGCTACTTCATGTCCCTGTCTAATGAGGTCATCGCCAAGATCACCGAGCTGGCGGTGTCCCTGGGGTATGTGTCCGGCGCCAGTGGTCAGGCCTCTGCTTATGACCAGATCTATCTGGCCAAGTTCATCCACGATAACTGGTCCAGCTTCGAGGGCAAATTCGATGGTCTTATCGACCTGAACTACACCTTCCTCAGCATGGATCTGTCCGCCGTGCCCAAGGATCTGTTCGGCCAGTTCCCCTCCGGCGGCTGGCCCGTCATCGGTATCATGCTCATGCCGCTGATCTCCGCCGCGCTGCAGTTCCTGATGACCCGCATCTCCATGAAGACCAACGGCAACAGCAATATGAACGGCTCCTCCAAGGCGATGCTCTATATGATGCCCCTGATGACGGTGTGGATGGGCTACATCCTCCCCGCCGCCCTGTGCGTCTACTGGATCGCCAACGCCGCCTTCTCCTGCATTCAGGAGCAGGTGCTGAACAAGCACTTCTCCAAGGTGCTGGACCGCGAGGAGACCGACAAGGAGCGCCAGAAGCGCGAGGCCCGCTACGCTAAAATGCAGGCTGCCCGCGAGAATTACAACCGTCAGCTGGAGCAGCAGGCCCAGTCCAAGGGAGGCAAGAAGCCCCAGCCCCAGCCCAAAAAGAAAAAGACCGGCGAGAGCACCACGGAAGCCGGCAAGGTGGGCAACCGTCCCTATGCACGGGGCCGCGCCTACCGCGAGGAACACTACGACGAATAAGGAGTTTTGTCTATGAGTTATATCGACGTAACGGGCAAGACTGAGGACGAGGCGCTGCGTAAAGGCCTTGAGCAGCTGGGCATGGACCGCGATGACGTGTCTGTCTCCATTCTGGAGCGTGCCAAGACAGGCTTCCTGGGCATCGGCGCCACCCCCGCCCGTATCCGTATCACCTATGGTCCCGAGGAGGCAGACGTTGCCGCCCCCGCCGAGGTGAAGAT